>Ga0247610_10001157_pt1 | contig 33613 bp, 34 predicted proteins | sample 174DNAGHGhighgp2_FD_193483 | JGI IMG/M metagenome (GOLD analysis project Ga0247610, IMG submission 193483) | Sheep rumen microbial communities from Palmerston North, Manawatu-Wanganui, New Zealand - 1742 DNA GHGhigh gp2 | ecosystem: Host-associated > Mammals > Digestive system > Stomach > Rumen...
CCGATCGCATCCCTGAAGGTTCCCGTACCGGACAAGTATACCGGCGATATCATGGGCGACCTGAACAAGCGCCGCGGCAGAGTGCTCGGCATGAACCCGAGCGGGAACGGTATCCAGACCGTTGAGGCGGAGATCCCGATGTCCTCGCTTTACGGATACTGCACCGACCTTCGCTCGATGACCGGCGGACGCGGCGACTACTCCTACGAGTTCGTACGTTATGAGCAGGCTCCTTCGGATGTACAGGAGAAGGAAGTCGCAGCACGTGCGGAAGCCGTAGCGGAGAACAATAAGGAAGAGTAAGATTAAATGGGCGCGCCTTTGTTCCGAATCGAACAGATCAGTGCTTTCATGCAGGCAATGAGCGGGATCTGCGATGTCGTAAGACTCGTGGATCCCGGCGAATGCCGTGTGGTTCGCGTGGTAAAGAGTTTCGGAAAAGACGGTGATAAGAAGATCCAAGAGATCTGTCCGGAGGAGATGACGGAGCAGGCGGTCGGGGAGAAAGACCGTGAGCTTCGCTGTTTTTGTGTATGGGGACGAGAGGAACGCTGCATGGAGTGTTCCAGTTATCAGGCCTCCATCTCGGGACGGATCCAGGAAAAGACGGAGCTCTTCGGAGATAATGCATATTCGATCCTGTCGGTCCCTCTGCTCTGTGTCGACGGAAACGGTCAGGAGCAGTTCTACTGCGTGGAGCTGATCAATGCGGCAGATCTGTCTGCAGCAACGGATGTATGCAGGGAGCTTTCCGATGCGGGAACGGAGCCGGTGAAAAAAACGGATCCGTACGAGAGCCGGAATCTGAGGGAAGACGTGGCGGCAAAGATCCTTTCCGCAGCGGGAGAATACTCCGGGCTCGGGATCATCTGCTTTGACGAAAAGGGAAAGTGTATATTTGCGAATGCGTCGGCATTCCGCATGTTTGAGATCGAGAATGATCCTGCAAAGCTCGGGCAGTTCCTGAAGGAATGGGGAACGCCGAATGAGCAGCAACGGTCCGGGAAAAAGTGGCTTCGTGTCTTTCATGCAAGCGACGGGGAAAGGATCTATGAGTCGCAGTTTTTTGATGTGAAGGACGCGGAAGGAAAAAAGGTCGGAAGCTATTGCTCGGTCAACGATGTGACGGCGCTCACGGAGAATGACAATTCACGCCTTTTCCGGGAGGCATTCGATCCGCTGACCGGGATCTTCAACTGGGAAGGATTCAAAGAGCGGGCACTGCGGCATCTGGAGCGCAACGAAGATCGCCGGCATGTTCTGGTCCGCGTCAATATCCGGAACTTTAAGTTTGTCAATCAGCTCTACGGCGTCGATAAGGGCAATGATGTACTTTGCGCCGTGGCGGAGATGTGCCGCCGTCTGGCCGGGAAAAAGGGCATCTACGGGCGGATGATCTCGGATCATTTCGTGATGCTCCTGGATGAAACGGACTTTGACGAGGAGCGGATCCGCGCGGATGCCATGCATGTCGTCGAGAGCTTTAACGACAATATCTACAAGGTGCATTTGCAGTTTGGGATCTATGTACTGACCGACCGCAGGGAGGACATCTCCATCATGTGCGACCGCGCCAAGATGGCGCTGAAGTCGATCACGGACGAGCATCAGGTCAGTTTCGCACGTTACAACCCCGAGCTCATTTTAAATGCGCTCTACGAAAATGAAGTGATCTCCGGTTTTGAGGAGGCGATCCGCAAAAACCAGCTGCATATCTATCTGCAGTCCCAGACCGACCGTCTCGGCAAACCCATCGGCGCGGAGGCGCTGGCACGCTGGCTGCATCCTGAGCAGGGAGTGATCCCGCCCTCGAAGTTTATCAGCGTCCTGGAAAAAGCCGGACTCATCCAGGAGCTGGACCGCTACATCTGGGAACAGACTGTACAGCAGCTCGCTTCCTGGAAGGGGACGAAACGGCAGGATTTCCGGCTTTCCGTGAACATCTCGCCGAAGGACATCCAGACGATGGACATCGAGAAGACCTTTGTCGATCTCGTGCGGAAGTACCGGGTCGATCCCTCGAGGCTGAATCTCGAGATCACGGAATCGGCCGTCATTGCGAATCCGGAGCATTGCATCCGTCTCGTGAGCGCATTGCAGAAAGACGGTTTCCAGGTGGAGATCGACGATTTCGGCAGCGGGTATTCCTCGCTGAATATGTTAAACGATCTGAAGGCCAACGTCCTGAAGATCGACCGGGTATTCCTGCAGAAGCTCGAGCAGGAGAAACGCGCCGAGATCATCCTGACGCATATCATACAGATGGCGAAAGATCTGGAGATGGGCGTCATCACCGAGGGCGTCGAGACGCAGCAGCAGATCGATATGCTGGCAGATCTCGGTTGCAACATGTTCCAGGGCTTCTATTTCTCGAAGCCGATCCCGGTGAAGGAGTTCGAGCTGAAGTACACGTAAGGTCCGGGACTTTCCCGTGACAATAGATCAATCAAAGGAGGCCTGTTATGGCAGAACAAAGAAAACCTCTCGTATCCCATATTTTCACGGCGGATCCGTCCGCGCATGTATTCAATGACAAGATCTATATCTATCCGTCGCACGATCTCGCGCACGACGGCGAGGACAACGACAACGGCGATGAATACCTGATGGAAGACTACCATGTGCTTTCCCTCGACAACCTCGAGGCGGAGTGCGTGGATAACGGCGAAGCACTGCATATGAAGGACGTCCCCTGGGTCAGCAAGCAGATGTGGGCGCCGGACGTGGCTTACCGCGACGGAAAGTACTATCTGTATTTCCCGGCACGCGACAAGGAGGGGATCTTCCGCATCGGTGTCGCAGTCGGCGACAGCCCGGTAGGACCGTTCAAAGCGGAGCCCGACTATATGCAGGGCACTTTCAGTATCGACCCGGCGGTCTTCATTGATGATGACGGACGCGCATATCTCTACAACGGCGGCCTCTGGGGCGGCCAGCTGGAAAAATGGAAGACCGGAAAGTTCGATCCCGAGGGCGGCGAGAATGCCAAGGATGAGCCCGAGGTCGGTCCGATGGTCGGCGAGCTGAAAGAAAATCTTCTGGAGCTGAAGGGCAGCTACGATCACATTAAGATCCTAGATGAGAACGGAGAGGAGCTCCGTGCCGGTGACGAGGAACGCCGCTACTTCGAGGATCCCTGGATGCACAAATACAACGGGAAGTACTACTTCTCCTACTCGACCGGAACGACGCACTATCTCGTCTATGCGACCGGTGACAGCCCGACAGGGCCTTTCACCTATCAGGGCCGCATCCTCGAGCCGGTGCTTGGCTGGACGACGCACCACTCCATCGTGGAGTATCACGGCAAGTGGTATCTTTTCTACCATGACTGCGAGCTTTCGAACGGCATCAACCACAGACGAAACGTCAAGTACGTGGAGCTGAACTACCGCGAGGACGGCAGCATCATCACGATCACGCCGTAAACGAAGCGGATCAACTGCATAACAGACAAAACATATAGAAGACAAAATAAAGACGGTGTCGCAAGAAAGCGGCACCGTTTTTTGTTCGGGTATTTCGAAAAAACGTAATAAAAATACGATTTCTCCTCTGTATCGATGTGAAAGCATATGATATCATGAAGTTCTTGACAAGATGAGATATATCTCATATGATTATAAGGAGAACAGCGTGTTTCGGATAGAGTTTTATGAATCCCAAGACGGATCAAAACCGGTAGAAAACTTTTTGGATTCGCTTGATGATAAGATGGCGGCCAAATTAATGGGCCTGATGGAAATACTGGAAGAGAAAGGGACAGAACTGAGGGCACCATACACGAAATGTCTGGAGGATGGGATATTCGAACTTAGATGCAAACAGGGGAGTGGCATTACAAGGGTGTTGTTTTTCTTCTATGCAGGAGGCAGGATCATCATAACGAACGGGTTTGTTAAGAAAACGCAAAAGACACCGAGACACGAGCTCGGAACGGCGAAAATCAGAAGAAACGATTGGATCAGACGGCAGGAAGGGCGGTAACGGCGGAGGATAGGACAGTGACACTGGAAGAGTATAAAAAAAAGCGGATGTCGAATCCGAGGTTTGCGGAAGCGTACGCGGCAATGCAGCCGGAAATGAATGTGATCCGGGTGATGATCGATGCGAGGATCTCCTGTAATATGACGCAGAAAGAACTCTCTGAAAGGACAGGGATAGCGCAGACGGAGATCAGCAGGATCGAGAACGGAACCAGGAATCCGTCGATCAGACTGCTTCAGCGGCTTGCGGATGGGATGGGGATGGTTCTGAATGTATCATTCACGCCTAAATAGACATTTTATGCGGTTCACGTCTGTTATGTAAACGAAACCTTGGGAAATATGGGGAATTTCGGCGTGGAAGGCGCATCAAAACGCCGAAATACGCCCCGCGCTTGCGTATATGCCGCCGTTATGCTACTATTGTAGCGTTATGGATGCAGACCAATGGTTGAAACTGCTCATATTGTTTGCGCTTCTGCTGCTCTCTGCTTTTTTTTCGTCGGCGGAGACGGCATTTACCACGGTGCGGAAACTCCGTATGAAGACGCTTGCGGAGGAGGAAAACAATCGTCACGCCGCGCTGATCCTTAAGATCCTCGAAGATCCGGGGAAAATGCTCTCCACGATCCTCATCGGAAACAATATCGTAAATATCTCCGCATCGGCGCTGGCGACCGTTTTTGCGACTAATCTGGCGACCGCCTTTTTTGGTGACCGTTTCTTAAGCTACGCGATCGGTATCTCCACCGGCCTGCTGACTCTTCTCATCCTGATCTTCGGCGAGATCATCCCGAAGACGGTAGCTCTTTTGAACAACGAAAAACTGGCACTTGCCTACGCACCCTCGATCCGGGCGCTGGAGATCCTGCTGACCCCGCTGATCTTTGTGATCGACAAACTCTCGAACGGTCTTTTGCGGCTCCTTCGCATCTCGCCGGACCGCAAGGTCATACGCATCACGGAGAGTGAACTCCTCGGCCTCGTCGATGCCGGACATGAGGACGGCGTGATCGAGAGCGGCGAACGGGAAATGATCCATAACATGTTTGAGTTTTCCGATGCGGTAGCAAGAGATATCATGATCCCCCGCGTTAATATCACGATGGTGGACTCCCACGCGGATTTCGACGAGATCATGACGGTTTTCCGGGAGCATATGTACACCCGCATCCCGGTCTATGAGGAAACGCCGGACAAGATCATCGGCATGCTCAACGTCAAGGATTTCCTTTTCTTTGAGGAGACGGACAAGTTCCATATGCAGAAGTTCCTGCGCGAAGTCTACTACACCTATGAGTATAAAAAGATCCCCGAACTGCTGAACGAGATGCGGGAAAAGAATCTGCCGGTCACGATCGTGATCAGCGAATACGGTACCGCGGAAGGCATGATCACGATGGAGGACCTTCTCGAGGAGATCATCGGTGAGATCCGCGACGAATACGATGCCGACGAGGCGGAGATGATCATGAAGATCGCAGAGGGCGAATACCGGATCGAGGGAACGATGAAGCTCGATGACATCAATGATGCACTGGGAACGACCCTCGAGAGTGAAGACTATGACTCCATCGGCGGGATCGTGATCGAGCATCTCGATGACCGTCTGCCGGAGGAGGGCGAGCAGGTCGTGCTCGGAGACGGTACGGTCCTGACCGTGGAAGCACAGGAGAATAACCGGATCAAGGCAGTGCGGCTCAAACTGCCGAAGCCTTCGGAGGAGTGATCTTTATGGCGAGAGAGGTGGATGCGATCAACCGGGAGACGGATGAGAGCGTTGCAGCGGGATCGACACCGGCGGAGAATGCCTGCCCGGGCAGCGGCGCCGCGCATGCGGCCTCACTTGTCGCCGTTTCCGACGGACACGAGCGTTCCTTCCGTGTCTGCGTCATGCCGCCGGAGGGTCGCTCCTATGCAGAGGACATCGCCGTAAAGTACGGAGTGACCTACGAACTCCTGACAAAGCCGGTCTGAAGATAGACTGCATTTCTTTCTTTACAGAAAATCGGAGAGTATGCTATTCTATTTCTCGTAACAGGTCTTTCATCTTAGGGCTTCGCCCGTCGGTTCTTTCGAAACCGATCTCACTTTACCCCAAGACGAGACATTATAATGGATACGGTACCGTTTCCAAACGGTTCTTTTCGTATCTTTTCACAACCAAAGAAAGGGTGGAACTTATGAAGAGTCTTGAGGAACTGAATCTGATTGATGATTTTCTGATGAATGCGGTCGCACAGGATCGGGAGGTGGGTGAACCTTGTCTGAAGAGGATACTATCTGTGCTGCTGGAGCGCGAGATCGATCAGGTAGAGATCACGCCACAGAGATTGATCAAGGGGTGGAGGCCGGAGATCAAGGGGGTACGACTGGATGTGGAGGTCAGGGAACTGGTTAGTGATGCAAATGGGGACAAGATCGTTGCAAGTATTTTTGATGTCGAACCTCACAATCAGGATGACCTTGCGTTTCCTAAGTTTGCCAGATACAGACAGGCGAGGATAGACGGAAACTATATGCAACGGGGAGATCGGACCTATGAAAAATTGCCGGACCTATACATAATCTCGATTACGGGCTTTGACGTCTTTGGCGAGGATCAGATGGTGTACACATTTCACAATCAGTGCAAAGAGGTTCCGAGATTAGTATATAAAGATGGAGTAAATCTGATATTTTTTAATACGGAAGGGACAAAAGGCGGTAGTCAGGCAATCCGGAATATGCTAAAATATATTCGTAACAGCAGAGAAATCTCAGCTGTGGATGAAGATACACGGGCGATTGACGGATTCGTGCAGCAGGTAAAGACGGATCCGATTTTGAGGGAGAGCTATATGACTATCGGAGATGTAATTGACAGAGAAAAAAGATATGAACGGCGCGACACCAGGATTGATGATATTTTAGATCTTCTTGCGGATCTCGGAGAGATTCCGGATGGCCTGCGCTCGCAGCTGGAAGGAATCCGAGATGAGGGAGTTTTAAAACATTTGCATAAAGTTGCAGCGCATGCTGAAAGTATAGAGGATTTTAACCTGCATATGCCGATAGACCTTTGACGACTTTGCGGACAGTTTTGTATACGCAAGCGCGGGGCACGTACGAATTGCCACTTGACATCTCCCCACGTTTTCGTTTATAGTTTACATAACCTCGTTATGGGGAACAAACTAGACAGGAGGAGAAAAATATGAAATTTTGTCCGAAATGCGGAGCACAGATGGACGATTCTGCGATCATCTGCAGTCAGTGCGGAGCAAGCACCGGAGCACCGACCCAGCAGCCGATGGGACAGCCCGTCCCGCAGCCGGCAGTAGCGCCGATCTACGCACCGGCAGCACCGGCAGACTATGATCATACCGCAGAGTTTGATCCGAAGGAGATCTCCGAAGGTAAGGTATATGCACTTGCGATCTACCTCATCCCGCTCTTTGGCGTACTTTACGCTCTGATCGGAGCAACCGGAAACAGGTTTACGAACTTCCACGTCAGGACCTGGCTCAAGCTGCAGGTCGTAACGATGCTGAGCGCGTTCTGCTGCATCATCCCGATCCTCGGCTGGATCGTGGCCGGCGTATGGAGCATCATCAATTTCATCCTTACGCTGATCTGTTTCTTCAACGTATGCAGCGGCAAGGCGATCGATCCGCCCATCATCCGCGGTCTCGGTTTCCTGAAGTAAATCCGGATCATTTGCATGTAACAAAACGGCCGTCCCGTAAGGAGCGGTCGTTTTTCTTTTTGCTCCCGGTCCGCAGCTTCCGGTTTCAAAACCCGCACTTGCAGGGCGGAAAGTTTTGTGGTAAGATGTGCGTGTCTGTCCGGAGCGCGGAGGCGGCCGGCGGATACGCTTTATATTTTGGAGGAAACAAAAATGAAACACATCAAGACGCTTGAGACGAGAGATCTGAAGGAAAGCTTAAAGAAGGGCGGCTGCGGCGAGTGCCAGACTTCCTGCCAGTCCGCTTGCAAGACGAGCTGCACGGTCGGCAATCAGAGCTGCGAGCAGTTAAAGAAGAACTAAAGTGGCAGCGTAAATAAGGGAAGGAAAAGAGCAGCGGTCGAAAGATCGCTGTTTGTTGTACGTAGATGATCCATCAGTATAAAAATCACGGTTATAATATCGTACTCGATGTCGAGAGCGGCAGTGTGCATGTCGTCGACGACCTGACCTACGAGCTGATCCCGCAGATCGGGGAAGCGCTGGCGGCAGGGAAGAGTGACGAAGCGATCGCGGCGGAGTTCGGCGGCGGGTTAAAAGCGATCGACCGCAAGGAAGCCGTAGCGGAGATCCTGGAGCTGAAGAATGCCGGGAAGCTGTACAGCAACGATGAGTACGAAGCGAAGATCGGGGAATACCTGAACCGCGAGACCGTTGTGAAGGCGATGTGCCTTCATATCGCGCATGCCTGCAACTTAAGCTGCAAGTATTGCTTTGCCGGAGAGGGCGAGTACTACGGCCCCTGCGGGCTGATGAGTCTCGAGGTCGGAAAGGCGGCACTGGATTACCTGGTGGCCAACTCCGGGACGAGACGGAATCTTGAGGTCGATTTTTTCGGCGGTGAGCCGCTTTTGAACTGGGAAGTCGTAAAGGGCCTCGTCGCATACGGCCGTGAGCTGGAAAAGACGCATGACAAAAACTTCCGTTTTACACTGACGACGAACGGCACGCTCCTGACCGACGAGATCATGGAGTTTGTCAATAAAGAGATGAGCAACCTCGTGCTGTCGATCGACGGGCGGAAGGAAGTGCATGACCGCATGCGTCCGCACCGGGACGGCGGCGGAAGCTACGATGAGATCCTGCCGAAGTACGTGAAGGCGGCGGAATCCCGCAACCAGACGAACTACTACGTGCGCGGGACCTACACGCATTTCAATACGGATTTTGCCGCGGATGTGATGCATCTTGCGGATCAGGGCTTTGAGCAGATCTCGGTGGAGCCGGTCGTGGCATCTCCGGAAAACGACTATGCATTAAAGGAAGAGGACATCCCGGGACTCCTGGAGCAGTATGATCTTCTCGCGGACGATATGCTGAAGCGCCGCAAGGCCGGAAAGCCCTATAACTTCTTTCACTTTATGATCGACTTAAACGGCGGTCCCTGCGTGTATAAACGCCTGAGCGGCTGCGGAGCCGGCTGTGAGTACGTGTCGGTGACGCCCTGGGGCGACATCTATCCCTGCCATCAGTTCGTCGGGCAGGAGGAGTACAAACTCGGCGACGTGTATCACGGCATCGAGCGCAAGGATCTCGTAAAGCGCTTCCATGACTGCAACGTCTACTCGAAACCGGAGTGCAAAAACTGTTTCGCAAAGTACTACTGCAGTGGCGGCTGCATGGCGAACGCAGAGCATTTCACCGGCGACATCTGCGGCAACTACGAAACGGGCTGCACCCTGCAGAAGAAGCGCGTAGAATGTGCGATCATGCTGAAAGTCGCTGAGGCGATGAACGAGAACTAAACTCTGACGGATAGATATGGATCGTAACGAAATCTGAGCTGCGATGCTTCCTGTGAATGTGAACCCTTTCCGAACGTCCTCACTTGGCAAGCACGAACGAAGTGATGTGCGAGCCTAGTGAGGTTACGTGAGGCAAGAGCGAGAGCGAGGTGAACATTCACGGAAGCTCGCAGCGCAGGTGTGGTACGACTTGTAAGGAGGGAATACTATGAAAAAATCAACAGGCTATCTGGCCCTGATCGTAGTGATCGCTGCGATTGCAGGCTTTGCCTATCTCGTGATGAACGGGGTAGACGAGACCGGCGTGGGCTCGGCGGCAAAGACCAAGCTCGGACTTGATCTGGCCGGCGGTGTCAGCATCACCTACGAAGTGGTCGGGGACGAGACTCCGTCGAAGGAGGATCTCGATGATACGGTCTTCAAACTGAAGAAGCGTATCGACAAGATCACGACCGAGGCCAATGTTTATCCGGAGGGCAGTGACCGGATCAGCATTGAGATCCCGGGTGTGACGGACGCAAACGCGATCTTAAAGGAGCTCGGTTCTCCGGGATCCCTGTACTTCATCCGTGCGACGGATCCGGACGGAAACCTGAACTACGGAACGATGACGACGGCGAGCGGAGCGCAGGTCTACACGGATGACAGCGGTAATTTCGTCATGCAGGGGACGGAGTATTTCCTCTACGATCCCGAAACGGACGAGATCGCAAAGGATGCGAACGGCGCGAACATCACGTACAAAGTGGAAGACGAGAGCCGTATCCATCCGAAGTATGAACTGACGAAGCCGATCGAAGATATCGTCGCGGAGGGGAGTGCGATCCTTTCCGGTATGGATGTGGCATCCTCTAAGGCAGTTGCCTATACGGATGAGTTCAATCAGACGCAGTTTGTGGTCAGCCTGACCTTTAATGATGCGGGAGCGCAGGTCTTCTCGCAGGCGACCGGGGAAGCCGTGGGAAGAAGCGGCCTCTACGGGACGATCGCAATTTACTATGATAATGAGATTTTAAGCGTACCACACGTACAGTCCCAGATCACGGGCGGTCAGGGACAGATCTCCGGCCAGCGTGATATGGACGAAGCGGAGCAGCTGGCGCAGAATATCCGTATCGGCGGACTGAAACTGGAACTGCAGGAGCTGCGTTCGAACGTGGTCGGCGCACAGCTCGGTACGGATGCGGTGCGGACCTCACTCATTGCGGGTGCGATCGGTCTGGCACTCGTCATGATCTTCATGATCGTGGTCTACCGGCTTCCGGGTTTTGCAAGTGCCATCGCTCTTGTCATCTATACGATGATGATGATCCTCGGGATCAACCTTTTCGAAATGACGCTGACGCTGCCGGGTATCGCGGGTATCATCCTGTCGATCGGTATGGCGGTCGATGCGAACGTCATCATATTTGCGCGTATCAAGGAGGAGCTGCGTGCCGGAATGGGCGTGGATACGGCGATCAAGTCCGGTTTCTCCAAAGCGCTTTCCGCGATCATCGACGGTAACATCACGACGCTCATCGCGGCATTCGTGCTGATGTGGATGGGCAGCGGTTCGATCAAAGGCTTCGCGTATACGCTGACGCTCGGTATCGTGCTTTCGATGTTTACCGCACTCTTCGTGACGAGACTCCTGGTCAATGCTTTCTTTGCGATCGGCCTGCAGGCTCCGAAGCTTTACGGATATGACGGGGCGGACAAGGTGAAGGAGCAGAAGACGATAGATTTCTTAAGTCGCCGCAAGATTTTCTTCGGGGTATCGCTCGCTGTGATCGCGGTCGGTATCATCGCGATGATCGGCTTCCGTGTCGCGACCGGAGATGCACTGAACTACAGCCTGGAGTTTAAGGGCGGTACGGCGACGACCGTAGCGTTTGATACGCCGATGAGCCGCGAGCAGATCGAGGGTGAGGTCATCCCGGTGCTCGAGCGGATCTCGGGAGATGCAAACGTACAGTGGCAGACCGTCAACGATACGAACGAAGTAGTCTTCAAGACGCGCGCACTGAATGTCGACGAGCGTCAGGAACTGCTGGATTATATGGAATCGACCTACAACATCGGGGATGAAAAAGTGACGTCCGAGACCATCGGATCCACGATCTCCGGCGAGATGAAGCGTGAGTCGCTGCTTGCGGTCGCGATCGCAACGGTCTGCATGCTGATCTACATCTGGTTCCGTTTCTCGGATATCCGCTTCGGTGCGAGTGCGGTCATGGCACTGATCCACGATGTACTGGTGGTGCTGACCTTCTATGCCCTGGTACGGCACTCCGTCAGTGCGACCTTTATCGCCTGCATGCTGACCATCGTCGGTTATTCGATCAACGCGACCATCGTCATCTTTGACCGTGTGCGTGAGAACCTGCGTGAGATGAAGAAAAAGGATACTCTGGAAGATGTGGTCAACCGAAGCATTACCCAGACGCTCTCACGAAGCATCTTTACTTCGCTGACCACGGTGATCATGGTCATCATGCTCTACATTCTCGGCGTTTCGTCGATCCGGGAGTTCGCACTTCCGCTGATCATCGGTATCGTCTGCGGTACGTACTCCTCGGTCTGCGTCACCGGCGCACTGTGGTTTATCCTCCGGCAGAAGTTCCCGCCCGGAGAGGAAGAAGACTAAAGAGAACCGCTGTAATGCAAGGCCCTGCCGGAAGCTCCGGCGGGGCTTTTTTGATGCTTTTTTAAATTTTTTTGAATATACTATTGACATACTACGACTGACATAGTATGATAGGCGAAGTACGACAGACATAGCACGGCTGGCGTAGGTACGATAGACAAAGTACGACAGGCGAGGTAAAGAAACACAGCATCGGTGGAAACAGAAACACAGAGGCTGCGGAGAAACAAAAGGAGGGAGAACGGATGGAACAGAATACGGTCGGGATCAGCAGTGATGTGATCCGCGGCTACAACGACACGATGATCCTGTACATCCTGCGGGATGAGCCATCCTACGGATACGAGATCTCCAAACGGATCCGGGCGAAGACCGAGGGGAAGTACATCATCAAAGAAACGACGTTGTATTCCGCGTTTACACGAATGGAGAAAAACGGGTACATCAAATCGTGTGAGTCGGAGCCGGATGCGGAGGGGAACGGAAAGAAAAGGACCTACTACCAGATCACCCCGGCAGGACACGATTACTATCAGGCCAAATGTGCCGAGTGGCGGCTGACGAAGGAAGTCGTCGAACAGTTTACGATATAGGAGGGCGGTATGGATACGATAAGAAACTATCTGGAAACAATGTTCGCAAATCTGCCGAACACCGAAGCGGTACGGCGGGCAAAGCGCGAACTCCTGCAGATGATGGAGGATAAGTACAACGAGCTCAGGGCCGAAGGCAGGAGCGAGAATGACGCGGTCGGTACCGTGATCTCGGAGTTTGGAAATCTGGAGGAGCTTGCGGATGATCTGGGACTCGAGGAAGAAGTGCGGACGGGCTATGAGCTGATGGAGACGTCTCCCCGCAGACAGGTCTCGATGGATGAGGCGAAGGATTATCTGAGATTTGCGGCGACGAGAGCGCTGCTGCTGGGACTTGCCATCGCACTCTGCATCCTCTGCGTGACGGGACCGATCGTCGGTTCGCTCGGCGGAGCCCTCGGAGAGAAGATCGGTGTGGCAATCATGTTCGTGATGATCACGGCTGCGGTAGGGATCTTTATCATCGTCGGAACGGTCGGCGGACACTGGGGCTTTCTGAAAAAAGAGCTCTGCTCGATCGATTACGCAACGGCAAACTACGTGCATGAGGAAAAGGAACGTTACCGCATCAATTATGCGGTGCACCTGACGGTCGGGATCCTGATGTGTATCGTCTGCTGGATGCCTGCAGCATTCCTGGATGATATCTCTTTCCTCGGAAACGAGTTTGCGGATGTCATGGGAGCAACGATGCTCTTCCTGCTGGTGGCGGTCGGTGTATTCCTGATCGTTCACACGGCAAACGTCATGGGAAGCTTCGGCGTGCTGCTGAAACTTAATGACAGGGACACGGTCAGCGGACGTTATGTGCCGCAGCAGCAGGGCGAGTACGCGAACGAAAGTGCCGGAACGTTCATGCGGCTTTACTGGCCGACGGTGCGCTGCATCTATCTGATCTGGAGTTTTTTAACCTTTGCATGGTGGAGGACCTGGATCATCTGGCCGATCGCGGCGGGGATCCATGCGATCGCGAAGGGCATGTTTAAGAAATCGGAGGAGGTGTGAGATATGGCTGCAAAAAACGGTTTCGAAAAATCTTATCTTTTGATCATCAACACGATCACTATGATCTGCATTATCCTCGGATGTTTCATCCACGTAGGAGGCTGGATCATCGGAGGGCATAAAGGAAGCGTCCTGGTCTCGGGACAGAGTACCGGCGAAGGAGCGGGCAGCGGAACGGCATGGAGTGCCGATGAGATCTCGGCAGTGACGGCGAACATCGATCAGGGAGAGCTGGAAGTAAAGGAAGGCGATGCCTACTCGGTGGAGTACCGTGGCTATCCGGACGGGAAGGAGCCGGTGGTCTCCGTGGAGGGAGGCACGCTGACGATCGTACAGCAGAACGGCCGCGGGATGTTTAATAACGGGATCAGCGGGGACTGCGAAGTGGTGCTGCACATACCGGACGGGGACCGTCCCGCAGCAAACCTGACGCTCAGCATGGGTTCTCTGGACATAAGTGATCTGGAGCTCGGCGATGTAACGATCGAAAGCTCCATGGGGGCGGTCAACATGAAAGACTGCGAGACACAGATCCTGAACATCAGCGCGGATATGGGCGAGATCAATGTGAAGGATACGGAGTTTACGAGCGGCAGTTTTACGGACGACATGGGAAGTATTGTACTGAAGGATGTCGACTTTGAAAGTGCCGACTGCGAAGCGGACATGGGAAGCATCGAGGTCTCCGGCGATTTCTCGCAGCTGACGGCAGAGTGCAGCATGGGCTCGATCAAGGTCGAAGCGGATGATGACGACGCAAGCGTCTCCCTCTCTGCGGACATGGGCGAGGTCAGCTTCAACGGTCAGGACTGCGGCAGGAACTTTACGAAGTAAGTGAGGGAAGGAAAGCCAGATGAAGGCCGGAAGAAAACAATAGAGTAAGGATATGTTTTTTGTAATAGCCGCCCCGCGCTTGTGGGGCGGCTATTTATTTACGTTCATTTTTAGATTTCGGCATATCATTCAACGCGTAGATGCAGCACTGCACTACCAGGGCATTCACGGAAATATTTTCCTCCTGAGCAACAGTTTCAAGGCGCGTCAGAAGCTGCTTATCGATCCGAAAGGTTTTGTTGACATATTCGGGTTTTTCTATTTTAAACATAGGCATTCTCCTTTATCCCTGCTTTGATTATACCTTTACAAAAGCAGGTAAAATACCTATAATAAATACACACATAATCACAAGTGCAAAACTCGCGTGCGCGTGAACGCGCGTCACGGAGTGAGCGGGGGAACGTAGATTACAAAAAGGTGAGGAGGAGAGCATGTATTGTGTAAAATGTGGGAGTCGTATCCCGGATGATTCGGTTTTTTGTGGCTCGTGTGGTACTAAACAAAACGAATACATTCAGGCTGTCGAGAACAGCAGCCCGGTGGTGAATTTGCCTTCACAAGGTGATTGTAACGCAGCAGTATCTCATAATATGGGTTTTTTTGATATTACATATGCGATCGGTGATTTTGTTGTTACTTTTATCGAGGCAATCGTTGAACTTGGAATGTTTATTGTCGGAGTGCTTTTGTTACTAGGAGTTTGCGATAGTTGGATTTGATGGGGAGGGATTAACGATATGGAAGCAATGATGCCGTCAGGCGGGTGTGCAAAAGTTTTGCATAATACATCGTTAGGGGTGAAGGCCCCTAAACAACCGGTAATAGGAGAGTATATTGGAGCAGTAGCTGCTTCTGCCATTTGCGGACTTGGAGGACTGGATATTAAAACCTCAATACTGGTTTTTGCTTTTATGATTATTGTCTTTGAAGAATTATCAAAAGCGATATTAAAAAATCAAACACAAAAAAAGAATAGACAGTTTTTGGAACGTCTTGATTCTATAAAGTTTCTTCGATGCCGGAGCGTCGGAACGTGTGACGTGCAGCTTCTCCAAGAAAAACTTGGGAAAAAATATAAGGTGAATAAAAGCCAGGTTCAGGAAGGGGCGTTGAGTATTGATTATAAAAATGACGAATACATTGTCTATGATAATCAAGATGAAAGCTTTTCTATACGGAGAATTTCCCGGGTAGACAGGGAAACGTGGGAAATAGAGAACGTGTATGGAAGTGTTGCGTTTAATTTACAACAAATAGTAAATCAGGGACAGCAGGTAAAGAGCGTTCGGCATGAGGATGAAAACAAGCCGTCAGTAAAGGATCATATTATTCTGGTAGTAAAGATTCTGCTTATAATCATGTCGGTAGTAATTATGTTCAGTAATGATGACAATCGTTGCATTGCGATGGTGAAAAGCGGCACGTTGTCGAGCTTTCCGGATCGCCCCATTGGAGAAACTCTGGACTCGATTACAGTCTCTCCGGAATGGGAGTACTATGAAAAACGTGGTGAGGAGTATGTTCGTTTTTCGGGAAGGTCTGAGATATTCGGGAAGGGGACGGGAAAAATGCGACTTCAAATCGATTTTCTTGTTTTTGAGGAGGACGGAACATTCCAGATAGATAGGATTGAAGTGGATGGGGATAAGCTTAATGATAGGGATACATCGATAGTTATAAATGCTGTGTTCGGGTCAGAAGAGGATGATTGAGGAGGGAGAACAATGTTTTGCAGGTTCTGTGGAAAGGAGATAGCGGGGGCGTTTGATTTTTGCCCGTATTGCGGCAAATCTCTGATAGTGCATGAAAACGAGTGGAGGGCATCGGAAGAGGCTGACGGTAACAACCTGGGGGTCGTGAAAAATAAGGCAGAAGACGAGGAATGTCAAGAACTTTTAGAAGAGTTCTCTAAACCGATACTGTTTGATGAAAGTGATGCGGAAGAAAAAAGTGGTAACGGGTTTGTGCTGAAAGATAATAATCTACCGATTCCGGTGCCCAAGGGGTATGGTTATGTTGCTATACTCCTGGCGAGTATCTTAACAACTTTTTTTTGTATTTCAAAACAGATCATATCTTTTGGGGCGCTGGTGATTTTTTCAGTGTTTTTTTTGCTGATCTATGTGGTCGAAACAACTGTAATAAAGAAGAAACGAATGAAAAAGTATGTGTCTGCGGTGGAAAACCTTCGCTTTCGGTGTGGCAAAACGATGGATGCGCGAGATTCTGCTTCGATTTTGAAAATGCTGGGGGCAGGAAACGCTTGGAATGTCGGCTTTGGGAGCGCCGGGAAATGGGAGTTTTCGAGATACGGGAGACGATATGAAGTTTCTATTCAAAAAGGCGAATTCTCGGTAAAAGCAGGAAATAAAAGAATCTATAAAACGAGTGCGGCAATGATTGCGTTGGAAATGGGTAGTTTGGCGTATGCAACGCAGTTTGTCAGCTTTGATGGGATGCCTCCGAAAAGTAATATAATACAAACTTTTGGGGGTGACGGTTTTTGGACAACAAAAAAGCCGAGGATCTTTGCTGTGGGTATTTCGGCATTGTTGTGGATTTTTTGTTTTTGGAGGGGGTATCAGGCAGATCAGATAGCAACTGTACAAGGGCTGCAACCATATGAGACTTCGGATTTAAATTGGCAAAGGGCACTGGAGAAGTATTGCAGCACTGAGTCTTGGAGCTATTACAGAAAAGACGGAGAAAAGTATGTTTCCTTTTCTGGAATGTGTAATGCGTTTGGAGACAATAGACCGCACGATTTGAACATCCTTTGGAAAATAGAGGATGTCGATGCATCGTCGAAAATGATATACCTAGATGAGATTGAGTATAACGGCCAAGTTTTGGAACAAGAAAGAGGCGCGATAATTTGTGAGATTTTTGATCTGGATATAATGGATGAGGCTGCGGCAAGGCAGGGAGAGAATCCTGCTTCGGGTGAAAGTACAGACCTGACGGGAATAACAACACAACCGGATGGCTTGGAAACGGAGACTTCTGGGAACGCAGGGCTGGAAATAGACAATACTGCTGTTGAAGCGAATGGAAAGCCGGCTTTCAGACATGAGCAGGTTTGCGGAATGTACTTGCAGGTGATTGACGAGTTGGCATATTCGGTCGCAAAGGTGGATTATAATGCGGACGAGAGAAAACTGCATATTCAAGTAGATTGCTATAACGGCGGAGGATACCAATACGGATATTCCGCAGACTTGACCTTCAGCGGATATCAGGATGGGATGGATTATTACTATGATGAAGAATTCCCTATGTATTTTCATGTTAAGCCGGGATATCTTGAATTGGCTTTGGATGAGGGCTATGAATTACCGACTGTCGGAAATGTAGCTCACCACATGTATATATTTAACGTGGAAGGAGTATACTATCCGACAACTGATGCGGAGATAGAACGTGTTAACACTTCTTCGGGTAATGCAATGCTAACAGATAATTCCGTTAGCACGGAGGAGGGAGAATTTGAGAGAATAGATATGGATTTTTTTGATGTCAGTTATTCTGGTTCGTATCGCAACGTATATAGTTATCTTACAGTAACACGGAATAGTGAAGGGGCTCTTTGTTTTTCGGGTTATTCACTGGATATAGATTCTGCAGAAATGCTGGAATATGAAGAAGGCGTACTGAGAAAAACAGGAGCAAATACCTATGAGTCGGATGACGGGCAATTTGTGGTGTCAAAGACAGATTCTGGTTGGAGTTTTGGATCTAATTGGGCATGGTGTTATTTTGAGGGACCTTTTTATAAGGTGGATTATTAAAAAATGGTATGCATAATTTTTTATTCTTGACAAAAATGAATATATTACTGCTTATAAGAAGGCTTCTGCTGCGTATGGGATCATCGCCTATAACGTGCAGAGGATATGCAATGGTTCACGACAGTTTTACTCCCTTGAAATAGCGATAAAAATCTCTTATAATATTGTCAAATGGGAAAGGAAAGCATATATGCCTACAGAAGATGTTTCTCACAATAAAATACGGGTTTATTTAGATAACTGTGCGTATAATCGCCCCTACGATGACCAGTCGCAACCTAAAATAGAACTCGAAACGCAAGCAAAGCTTAAAATCCAAAGAATGATCAAGGCGCATCAGATCGAACTCGCATCTTCGTATATGTCATTATATGAGTGCGGAGAGAACCCGGATGCCAGCAAGGCCGAATTGATCACGGAGTTCATTAATCAGCAATCTACGGTGTTTGTGAGTTTAAAGAATAAACCTGCAATCGAAGAAAAAGCAAAAGAAATAATGAAAACCGGAATAAAGTTTAAGGATGCCTGCCATATTGCAAGCGCAATTATGGCAAAAGCTGACTACCTGATATCGACAGATATACGGATGCTTAAATACAAAACAAACGAAATAACTCTTCTAAACCCGATTTTGTTTTTCATAAACGCCCCTGAAGATAACGGAAGGAGGGAGTGAATTATGGTAACGTTAGATAAACCTATAACAGTAAACAGATTTGATCTGTACAGCCGAGGGATGCAGGCATTGCATGCTATCTTGGGAACTGTGGATACAGAAGAGTTTATTTCTCTGGTTAAAAGCGATCAGTTTGATTACACCACATGGCAACGCCAGCATTTTGACGCAAAAACTCCCGAACAGATAAGTGCAGAAGCCGAAGCATATGTTACAAATCATCCATATACCGGTGATGCATCCACCGTTATATAAAGCATTACAAAGCGTTATATGCCGATGCTCAAGAAGATGGGCTGAACCGTCAGATAATAACAGAATAGGCAGTTATGCGAAAAGCAGTGAATCGACCGATCCGCTGCTTTTCTTTTGCTCAAATAACGAAAACAGGAGGAAACGGAATGAAATTACCAAGGGAAGATCAGGAAACGATCATCAATTATGATGCCGCCGGCAGAATGGCGACGGTCCATACGAGAGATCGGGCTGTTATGCGACAATTTGACTCATTAGTTAATGAGTTTCCGGAGCAGTACCGGCTGGTAAGGGTATCAGATATCGACAAGATCTATGAGATCGGCTTTTTGGATTTTACTCTCTTTAAGGATCATCCGAGGTTTTATTCTACATATAAGCTGACGGAGACGAGAGAGCATTATGTATTTTCAAACAAATTGTCGATTGGGATCGTGGATCTTACACGCATCGCCCTTGCAACACCTGAGGATAAACGTTATAATATTGATGTATGGGCAAAACTCTTCAAGGCGCAGACATGGGAGGATATAAAGATGCTTGCCGCACAGGATGTCAATATCAGCGAGGCTGCTGCTACACTGTATCAACTTTCCGCGGATGAACGTATCCGGCAGGAGTGCGAGGCACGCGAGGATTACTGGAAAAGACAGAGCGGTATGGAGGATCTTATCGCGGAACAAGAGAAAGCTCTTGCAGAGAAGGAGAAGGCTCTTGCAGAGCAGGAGAAGGCTCTTGCAGAGCAGGAGAAAGCTCTTGCAGAGAAGGAACGGACTCTTGCGGAAAAAGACGCAGAAATCGAAAGATTAAAAGCACTTCTCGCACAGAAAGCATAGTTTTTGATTTATCGAAATTCTTAACAGAAACAGCTCGTGGGATCACGGACTGTTTTTTTATTTTCATGTTGACAAAACGGAATTGATATGATATCATTCTGATATCAAACAAAATCATACAGTCCAAAAGGAGGAACTGGCTATGAATGGAAACGTACAGGAAAAGATCATTACGGGACATAAGACCGGCGGACTGGTGCTGCTTCTCGTCATCATTCTCTACATCCTCGCGGTCCCCGCGACGATGATGGCATCGGATTTCGGGGTGCCTTGGCTTTCGGGACTGGCAGTATTGTGGCTCTGCCTCGGATGGATCCTGCTTCTTGGCCTGAAGGTACTTAAACCCAATGAGGCTCTTGTGCTGACGCTCTTCGGTAAATACGTAGGAACGCTGAAAGGTGACGGCTTCTTCTACGTAAATCCCTTCTGTACGGCGTTTAACCCGGCAGCGGGTACGAAGCTCGGACAGAGCGGCGACGTGGTCAGCGGTAAGAACGACGCGGTCATCAGTGCGGTAGCGGCAGCTTCTGCGGCATCTGCGGGTGCGGCGGCAACAGCGGCGCAGGCAGCGAACAAAAAGATCTCCCTGAAGGTCATGACGCTGTCCAACAGCAAGCAGAAAGTCAACGACGTTCTGGGTAATCCGGTCGAGGTTGCGGTCGCAGTCATGTGGCGCGTGAAGGATACGGCGAAGGCAGTCTTTACGGTGGATAACTATAAAGAGTACCTTTCCCTGCAGTGTGATACAGCGGTACGTAATGTCGTGAAGGTTTACCCTTACGATATCACGGACAACGTTGACACGACCGGGGACGGTGAGGCAGACAGCGGAAGCCTTCGCGGCTCGACCGAGATCGTTGCCAACCGGATCAAAGAGGAGATCCAGGCGAAGGTTGTGGATGCGGGTCTTGAGATCGTGGATGCAAGGATCACGTATCTGGCATACGCTCCGGAGATCGCGGCGGCGATGCTGCAGAGACAGCAGGCAGCGGCGGTCGTGGATGCGAGAAAACTCATCGTGGACGGTGCGGTCGGCATGGTGGAGCTTGCGCTTGAGCGTCTGAATGAGCGGAACACCGTAGTCCTGGATGAGGAGCGCAAGGCGGCAATGGTATCGAACCTGCTCGTGGTGCTCTGCGGAAATCATGACGCACAGCCGGTCGTTAACTCGGGGAGTCTGTATTAATGGCAGAAAAGAAACAGGTGCCGCTGCGCCTCTCGGAAAAACTGTATAACGAGCTTCAGGCGTGGGCGGAGGCCGATTTCCGCTCCGTCAACGGGCAGATCGAGTATCTCCTGACAGAATGCGTCCGTCAGCGCAAAAAGGACGGGAAGTATGTCGGGCAGGAGATCGACAAGCCCCCGAAGTTTGATATCTCATAGCAGCAAAAAAGGCGCGGAGTCATATCCGCGTCTTTTATTCGGACGCCGGTAAATTTGCTAATTATGCCGTGCTGTGTTATACTTGCGGGCGGAACAGACTGGAAAAAAGCAGGAAGAAAGGGGATCGTATGGAGCAGTATAAACAGGAATTCATCGACTTTATGGTCGCAAGTGAAGTGCTGAAGTTCGGAGACTTTACCTTAAAAAGCGGACGGAAATCCCCGTTTTTCATGAATGCGGGTGCGTACGTGACCGGGACGCAGCTGCGGAAGCTCGGCGAATACTATGCGAGAGCGATCCATGACAATTTCGGCCTGGACTTTGATGTCCTCTTCGGACCGGCGTACAAGGGCATCCCTTTAAGCGTGGCAACGGCGATGGCCATCTCGGAACTCTACGGAGTGGACGTGCGTTACTGTTCGAACCGCAAGGAAGTCAAGGATCACGGTGATGTGGGCATCCTGCTCGGCAGCAAGCTGAAGGACGGCGACCGTGTCGTGATGATCGAGGATGTGACGACCTCCGGCAAATCCATCGAGGAGACGCATCCCATCATCACTGCGCAGGCAAAGGTCGAGATCAAAGGTCTCGTCGTTTCCCTGAACCGTATGGAACGCGGAAAGACCGATGCCAGCGCCCTTTCGGAGATCAGCACGACCTACGGCTTTCCTACCGCTGCGATCGTGACGATGGCTGACGTAACAGAATACCTGTATAATAAAGAAGTCGACGGGAAAGTCCTCATCGACGACGCCATGAAGGCATCCATCGACGCCTACTACGCAGAGTACGGCGCGAAGAACTGAGGGGAAGAATGAAGTAAAGAGCTGAGACAGAGGAAAGTGTTGGTGGCCTGTATCCGCTGCTTTGCTGAACCCTTCCGAACGTCCTCACTTAACGAGTGCGAAGCACGAGTTTAGTGAGGTTACGTGAGGAATGGAGCGGGAGCGAGTTCGGCAAAGCAGCGGATACAGACTGGAAACATAAGATTTGGAGGCGAAGATATGGACGAAAAGATCTATAAGGTAATGCGTGCCGCCGGCGGCTGGAACATCGCGATCGGCGTGGTGAGCATCGTCATCGGGATCATGAGCGGCGTCGTTCTGATCGTAGCCGGCTCGAAACTGCTGACCGGCAAATCGAAGATCATGTTCTGATGCTTTTTAAGTTTCTCGAGAAATACAAGTTTACCGAGAAACGCCACTCCCACAAGGGGATCATGTCCACGAACCTCGGGCTCATCGGCATCGTGACGACCGTGGCATGCGTGTGGCTCGGATTTTTAAGACGCGGTGAGGTGCCGTATTCCTACGGCGCCGCGCTTTTTCTTGCGGAACTGATGTCGATGGTCGGGCTGGGGCTGGGTCTCGCGGGACGATTTGACATCGACCGCTATTATTTTTTCCCCAATCTGGGGATCTTTCTGAACGGACTCGTCCTCGCGGGCGGGATCGTGCTGCTGGGACTCGGCCTGGCATAGTTTTCAAAGATAAAGGAAAAAAGATGGCAGATCTGTGTGAAACCTGTATGAACTACGAATACGACGAGGAGTATGACAGTTACTCCTGCACGATGGAGCTGGATGAGGACGAGATGTACGATTTTCTGACGGGAGAGCGGAAGCAGTGTCCGTTCTACCAGGCCGGAAATGAGTATCAGATCGTGAAGCATCAGATGTAACGGGGGAAGCATGCTGCTGCGGTCTCTCTACGAAATCCTGATCCGTCCCGTGGAATACCTGATCGGTGTGGTATTCCGTGTGATGTATGACCTCCTCGGACGTGAAGGCGCTGCGATCCTCTCGGTGAGCATCGTCGTCAGTCTGCTTACGCTTCCGCTGTATCTGCGTGCGGATGCGGTACAGGAAGAGGAGCAGGAAAAACAGAAAAAGATGGAGCGCTGGATCGGTCATATCCGGAACTCTTTTACCGGGGACGAGCGCTATCTCATGCAGACGGCTTACTACCGCGAGATGCATTACCGTCCTCTCGATGCGTTCAAGGGGACGATCTCGCTTCTTTTGCAGGTTCCCTTTTTCCTGGCGGCTTATCGCTATCTGTCCACACTGAAAGTACTGCAGGGAGCGGCGTTCGGTCCGATCGCCGATCTCGGCGCGCCGGATGAACTGCTGGCGGTCGGAGGGGTAAAGATCTGCATCCTCCCGATCCTGATGACGGCGATCAACTGTATCTCCGGCACGATCTATACGAAGGGGCATCCGGTCAAACAGCGGATTCAGGTCTATGTGCTGGCACTGGTCTTTCTGGTGCTGCTCTATAACAGTCCCGCAGGGCTCGTGCTTTACTGGACGATGAACAATCTCTTTTCCCTAGGAAAAAATATCGTACAGAAGCTGGCAGGCCGCAGAAAGAAAACGGAGACTAGCGGGAAAGCGTCTGCGCTTCCGCGGGGAGAGGAAACGACGGGCGGTCTTATACGGCTGCTGCTCCTGACGCTTACGATCTTCCTCGGAGCATACATCCCGCTGTCCGTAGTCGCGGCTTCTCCCGCGGACTTCGTCAATCTGTTTTCCTATGTATCGCCGCTTCGTTATGTATGGTTTGCGTTCTGCGTTTTTGCCGGTCTGTTCCTCGTATGGGGAGGTGTGATCGACAGCGTGGTCACCCGACGCGGCAGGGAGGTTTTCGGCTATCTTCTGTTCCTGCTGCTTGCGGCGGGGCTCATCGATTTCATGTTTTTCTATCCGGAGATCGGAATGGTCTCGCGGGAATTGACCTTTGACTGGACGCCGCGCTTTGCGATGCGGATCAAGGTCATCAACCTCCTGGTGCTGCTGGCCGTTGCTGTGGTGACAGCGCTCCTGTACCGGAAGAAAAAACGTCTCGTCTTTTCACTTTCCCTGATCGTGTGTCTGTCGCTTGGGGCGTTTTCCTGCTATCAGCTCGTCCGTACTCAGAGCCGCCTGAAGGAGATCCTCGCGGAGAACGACGTGAGCGGAACGGATGCGGCCCTGCATTTTTCCCAGACGGAGAAAAACGTGGTCATCATCATGACGGACCGTGCCGTGGGGGCTTACCTGCCGTTTCTTCTGGAGGAAAAACCGGAGCTGGCGGGGCGTCTGGACGGATTTACTTTTTACCCCAATACCGTATCCTCGGGACTTTGTACGAACTACGGCGTTTCCGCGGTCTTCGGCGGCTATGACTATACGACGTCCGGGATGAATGCGAGGAGCGATGAACTTTTGAAAGACAAGCACAATGAGGCGCTGAAACTCCTGCCGATCCTGTTTACGCAGGCCGGTTATACGGCAGAGACTTTTGACGCGCCCTACGGAAATTACCGCATGCCTTCGGATCTGTCCGTGTTTGACGGGATGGAGGGAGTGAGTGCAGGCCGCCTTGAGGGACGGTTTGCGACCGCATACGGCGGGGAGGAACATGAGCGCCGTGTGGAACGCAATTTCTTCTTTTACAGTATCTACAAGATCGTTCCTTCTTTCCTGCAGGATGATGTTTATGATGACGGGGAGTATCTCTCCACGGACGTGCTGGCCGGAGACGAGGCGTTCCTGGAAGCGTATGCGGCGCTCAGCCATCTGGGTGACATGACGGCGGCGGACGCGGAAAAAGGAAACTTCATCATGATCTGCAACAATACCACGCATGAGCCGACGATCCTGCAGCTGCCGGATTATACGGTGACGGAGGAGACGGACAATTCGGCATTCGGAGACATCGCGGCGGACAAGGAAGCCGGCGGGAGGATCCTGCATTTTGACCGGGAGAACCTGAAGCAGTCACTGGGACAGTATCATGTGCATATGCGGGCGATGCTGGAGATCGCCGACTGGTGCGATTGTCTGAAAGAGCTCGGAGTCTATGACAACACCAGGATCATCGTGGTCGCCGATCACGGCCGCGCGACCGGCGGGATGGAGGATGCGTTCATGATCGACGGGATCGATGCGCTTGCGGCAAACCCGATGCTTCTGGTCAAGGATTTTGATGCGCACGGCTTTACGACGGATCCTTCTTTTATGACGAATGCCGATGCCCCGGCGCTCGCTCTTTCGGGGATCGTTACGGATCCGGTCAATCCCTTTACCGGACATCCGGTAGACCTTTCCGGCAAAGCAAACGGGATGGATATCTTCTGGGCCTATGAGGGTGATATCTACAAAAACAACGGGACGACTTTTATTCCGGCGGATGCGGAGATCTATCATGTAAACGGAGAGATCTTTGAGGAAGAAAACTGGAGCCGGGTGCGATAAACCAAAGGAACCGGCAACGCGATGAAAGGCGGGCCGGACAAATGCGAAGCGAGAGGCAGGAGGAACGGGAGCAGAATGGTCGTAGTCAGGATCGACGGCGGACTCGGAAACCAGCTTTTTCAATATGCGATGTACCGTTATGCCGGGACCGTGGTCCCGCCGGAAACGGTCTGCATGGATCTTAACAGTTTTAATCCTCATCAGAGCGGCACGGTCGCCGATTATTTTCCGATCGAACGAAAACAGGCGGATGCGGGAACGATACGGTATTTCCACCGGAACGGTCTCTGGCATGCGCTGCGCTTTACCGACCGTCTGGGACTGACCGGTGCAAACTATTACCGGGAGGAAGATCTGACCGGGAGGGACCTTACGGAAATCCTGAAACAGAAGCGTGTGTACCTTCGCGGCTATTGGCAGAAGTCCTGCTATGCTTCCGCTGCGGAGGAAATCCTCCGGAAGGAACTGGATCTTTCCGGGGCATTGGATGATCCGGCGCTTCCGGAGGCGGTGGCGGAGAAAAACCGTGCGCTGCTGGAGCGGATCGAGAGTTCGGAATCGGTGGCGGTCCATGTGCGGGGCGGGGATTATATCACGCATGCGCACAGTTACGGAGGGATCTGTACGGAGGAGTATTACCGCTCGGCGGTGGAGAAGATCTGCGGGAGTGTGGCAGATCCGGAGTTTTTCCTGTTTACGAATGATGAGGCATATCTGCAGACGTTCCGCAGTGCCTGGGAAGGGAAGAAGGTCTGTCTCGCGGAAGGCAATGACGAGGAGCACGGGCAGCTGGATCTGTATCTGATGAGCCGGTGCAAACATCATATCATTGCGAACTCCAGCTTCAGCTACTGGGGAGCCTGGCTCGGGAAGCATCCCGGACAGAATGTGATCCTGCCGAAACGCTGGGACAGTGAGCGGGACAGTGCGGAACTGGCGCTTCCCGGCTGGATCCGGATCGGGGACTGAGACACGGTTTGCGCAGCCCGGCTTTTCTTGCAATTAAAGGCGGGATAAGGTAGAATGTCCCTTGTTGCAAAAATACGATACGCCGCGTACCGAAAACGTACGAAAGCGGCGGGAACGGAAAGATGATGACGGAAGAAATGACAACGGAAGAGGAACGGGAACGCTTTGAACTCTCGTTTTCGAGATTAAAGGAGATCACGGAAGAGGAAGGGACCCTTCCCGAAAAGTGGCTTTCCTGGTTTAAGAAGCAGGCAGAGCTTTTGCTTTTCTGCGAAGAGATCATAGCAACGAGGCAGCAGGTTTCGGATGCGGTCTTAAAAGAACGGAACCGGCGGCTTTATGAGGACATCCTTCCGGAGAATTATGCGGAAAGCTACTGCAATCCGGCGAAAAGCGTCCGGGTCTTCGGGCAGAGTACCGGCCGGCTGGTGTCGGCGGTGGCGGCGGAGATGCGAAGCGCCATCCCCGGTGCATTCGAAGGCGAGCGGGAGGAACTCCTGATCCGTGCGGAGTTCCTGCTGGAGCTCTACGGGATCGTAATGGATGCGGCTGCGGATAAGACCGAGCCCGAATATTCGTACCTGCGGGATGCTCTGTACTTTTTCATCAGCGATTATGCGGACCGGAAGAGCGAACGCCGCGTGGAGGAAATGGTGGTACCGGATCTCGGGATCGCCGTCGGGATTTTGGAAGATGCGGACCTTTCGACGACGGACTACCTCTACCGCTACGGGGAATATATCACGGAGAATGAGCTGCGCTTTGCGGCTTATATCAATGCACTGCCGCAGGAGAAGATCGACCGGATCGCAGATACTTATACGGAAGGCTACCGTCTCGGTTTTATCCGGACGGGAAAGGATCTTTCCGTCAAGAAAACGGTGAACATCCGTTATCCGATCGGAGCGGAGAGGATCATCCGGAAGGCGGTCGCGACATTCCGCGGCATGGGGCTTTCTCCGGTGATCTACCGCGCGAAAGACAGTCTCTTTACCGGGCGCGGCGTACGCAAAATGGGATATTACGGGGCAAACCCGAACCGGCAGTACGATTATGACCATAAGGAAGACATCGGACTGATCCTGGACGGACAGTTTGTCACGAGAAAACTGGAATGCCTCGAGGCCGGATTTGCGGCCTACCGGCAGCAGGCGAAGGACCATGCAGGCCCGGCCGTGATGGAGACCTTCGGGGAAGATCCGTTCACACCGGCAAACTGCGAGGAGGCAGTACGCCTGACGAAAGACCAGCAGACACTGGATGTCCGTTACCGTACGGAAAGCACGAGGATCACGACGACGTATATCCCGGGGAAAGAGCGGAGCTTTACGATCATTTCCCTGCCGGTGCCCGAGATCGCGGATACGGAGGAGCGCTTCGGAGAGATCTTTGATGCGGTGCTTCGGATCAACACCCTGGACTATCAGACCTATGAGGGCATCCAGAGCACGATGATCGAAGCGATGAACGAAGCATCTTTCGTGCATATCAAGGGAATGGGAGAAAACCGCACGGATCTTAAGGTGGCACTGTATCCCCTGACGGATCCGGAAAAACAGGCGATCTACGAAAACTGCGTGGCGGATGTCAACATCCCGGTCGGCGAGATCTTTACGACGCCGGTGTTGAAAGGCACGAACGGGACCCTGCATGTCAGCCGCGTCTACTTAAACGGTCTCGAGTTCCGGGATCTGACGGTGACTTTTACCGACGGCATGGTCACGGACTATGACTGCGGCAATTTCGCGGACCCCGCGGAAAACCGCCGTTATTTTGAAGATAACGTCCTTTTCCATCATAAGACGCTTCCGATGGGAGAGGCGGCGATCGGAACGAACACGCTCGCCTACGTACTTGCACGCCGCTACGGCATCGAGGAGCGGCTGCCGATCCTGATCGCGGAAAAGACCGGACCGCACTTTGCGCTCGGTGATACCTGTTATTCCCATGCGGAGGGCAACCATAAGGAAAATCCGGACGGCCGTGAGATCGTAGCGAAGGACAACGAGATCTCGCTCCTGCGCGACACCGAGCCGGACAAGGCTTACTTCGGCTGTCACACGGACATCACTCTTCCCTACGACGAACTCGGTCTCCTGGAGGGGATCCGTTCCGACGGCAGCACGATCCCGATCATCGATAACGGTCGCTTCGTCCTTCCCGGGACAGAGAAATTGAATGAGGCATTCGACGAGAAGGAGTAATTTGAAAGCATAGTTAGCAGGATACTGTTGGGCTCGAGGAAACGAGATTATCTAAGCGAGACCCTTCCGAACGTCCTCACTTAACGAGTGCGAAGCACGAGTTTAGTGAGGTTACGTGAGGAAGGGAGCGGGAGCGTGTCGAGCGTGATAACTCGTTTCCGAGAGCAGAAAAGATATGGAGGTATGAGATTATGGCACAGGTAAGCATTGTAATGGGCAGCGATTCCGATATGCCCGTGATGAAGAAGGCAGCAGAGGTGCTCGAGGAACTCGGCATTGAGTTTGAGATGCGGATCATTTCGGCGCACCGCGAGCCGGACGTATTTTTTGAGTATGCCAAGACGGCGGAGGAGCGCGGCGTGAAAGTCGTGATCGCGGGAGCCGGCATGGCAGCACATCTGCCGGGCATGTGTGCGGCGATCTTCCCGATGCCGGTCATCGGGATCCCGATGCATACGACTTCCCTCGGCGGACGCGATTCCCTGTACTCCATCGTACAGATGCCGAGCGGGATCCCCGTTGCAACGGTTGCGATCGGCGGCGGAACGAACGCGGGACTTCTCGCGGCCAAGATCCTTGCGACCTCGGATGCGGCCCTTCTGGCAAAACTGAAGGATTACAGCAAGAGTTTAAAAGAGGCGGTCGAGAAAAAGGACGCGCGTCTGCAGGAAGTGGGCTTTCAGGCATATTGAAGAAAAACGGGCTTGCAATGCAATAAAATCTTCGATAAAATGATTATTTGTGCGGGGGAAGCACGTATCATTCATGCAGGGGTACCTGCGGAAACGGAGTGTGAGAATGGATTATAAAAATGCCGGAGTCGATATCGAGGCGGGATACAAGTCCGTAGAACTGATGAAGCAGTACGTTTCACGGACGATGCGGCCGGAGGTCCTGGGAGGGATTGGAGGCTTTTCGGGTGCCTTTTCGCTGGCAAAGATCAAGGATATGAAGAAACCGACGCTGGTGTCCGGTACGGACGGCGTGGGAACGAAGATCAAGCTGGCGTTTCTTCTGGATAAGCATGATACGGTCGGGATCGACTGCGTCGCGATGTGCGTGAATGACATCGCGTGCGCGGGCGCGGAGCCGCTGTATTTCCTGGACTATATTGCCTGCGGAAAGAACTATCCGGAAAAGATCGCACAGATCGTCAAGGGTGTCGCGGAGGGCTGTGAACAGGCCGGCTGCGCACTGATCGGCGGAGAAACGGCGGAGCATCCGGGACTCATGCCGGAGGAAGAATACGATCTTGCCGGCTTTGCGGTAGGTGTCGTGGAAGAGGATGAGATGATCCTCGGCAATGACATCAAAGCCGGAGACGCACTTGTCGGGATCGCGTCGAGTGGTGTACATTCCAACGGTTTTTCGCTGGTAAGAAAGGTATTCTCCCTGTCGACGGAGAGCCTGATCCGATACAATAACGAGCTGGGTTGCGCGCTTGGAGAGGCGCTGCTGACCCCGACGAAGATCTACGTGAAGGCTTTGAAGGCCGTACGCGATGCGGGCGTGACGATCAAGGGCTGCAGCCATATCACGGGCGGCGGTTTCTATGAGAATATCCCGCGTATGCTGCCGGAGGGCATCGGTGCCATCGTCGAGCGGAAGAGCTATGAAGTGCCGGCGATCTTTAACCTGCTGCAGAAGACCGGCGGGATCGAGGATCATGTGATGTACAACACCTACAACATGGGACTCGGTATGATCCTGGCGGTGGATCCGGCGCAGGCAGATGCGACGGTAAAAGCACTGAAAGCGATCGGCGAGGAAGCTTACATCGTCGGAGAGACCGTGGCCGGAGCACATGAGGCAACGGTAAAGTAAAAGGAGAGAAACGATGCGAGTAGCGGTCTGTGTATCGGGCGGCGGGACAAACCTGCAGGCGATCATCGATGCGGTACAGAACGGAACGATCCGGAATACGGAACTGGTCCGCGTCATTTCGAACAAGCCCGGGGCCTATGCGCTGGAGCGTGCGGCGAAGGCCGGGATCGAAGGTGTGACGGTCGACCGGAAAGCGTATGCGGACAAAGCGGCTTTTGAGGATGCGCTCCTTGCGGCCGTGGATGAGGCAAAGCCGGATCTCGTCGTACTGGCGGGCTTTCTGGTGGTGCTGCCGGCGAAGATGGTGGAACGGTATCGCCGGAGGATCGTCAATATCCATCCTTCGCTCATCCCTTCTTTTTGCGGGGATGGGTTTTACGGACTGAAGGTGCATGAGGCTGCACTGGCGCGGGGCGTCAAAGTTACGGGAGCAACCGTACATTTTGTGGATGAGGGGACGGATACCGGACCGATCATTGCGCAGAAGGCGGTGGAGATAAAAGAGGGCGACACGCCCGAGATCCTGCAGAAACGTGTGATGGAGGAGGCGGAATGGATCCTTCTCCCGCAGGTCATCGACGGGATCGCCAACGGAAAAATAAGCTACGGGGAGAAATGATCTTATGAACGTGCTTTTGGTCGGCGGCGGCGGAAGAGAACATGCCATTGCCACATGTATCAGAAAAAATCCCGCGGTGGAAAAGTTTTACTGTGCACCGGGAAATGCCGGGATCGCACAGCTCGCGGAGTGTGTTCCCATCGGAGTGATGGAGTTTGACAAGCTGACGGCTTTTGCCAAAGAAAAGGCGGTGGACTTTGTCATTGTTGCACCGGATGATCCGCTGGCAGCGGGTCTGGTGGATGCCTTTGAGGAAGCGGGCATCCGTGCGTTCGGACCGCGGAAGAATGCGGCGATCCTGGAGGGAAGCAAGGCGTTTTCCAAGGATCTCATGAAAAAATACGGGATCCCGACGGCTGCTTACGAGAACTTCGATGATCCCGACAAGGCGCGGGAATACCTCGCGACGGCGAACTACCCGATCGTATTAAAGGCGGACGGCTTGGCGCTGGGCAAGGGTGTACTCATCTGCAACACGAAGGAAGAGGCCCTGGACGGCGTAAAGGAGATCATGGAGGATAAGAAGTTCGGAACGGCCGGGACGCGCATGGTCATCGAGGAGTTCATGACGGGGCGTGAGGTTTCGGTCCTGACATTTACGGACGGAAAGACGCTTCGTGTGATGTCTTCCGCACAGGATCATAAGCGTGCGAAGGACAACGACGAAGGACTCAATACCGGCGGTATGGGGACGTTCAGCCCGAGCCCGTTCTTTACCAAAGAGATCGCGGACGAGTGCATGAAGACGATCTTCCAGCCTACTGTGGATGCGATGCGTTCCGAGGGGCGCGAGTTCAAGGGTGTTATCTTTTTTGGTCTGATGCTGACGAAGGACGGACCGAAGGTGCTCGAGTACAATGCGAGATTCGGTGATCCGGAGGCACAGGTCGTACTGCCGCGGATGAAGAACGATCTTCTGGAGGTCATGGAGGCCTGCGTTGACGGTACTCTGGAAAAGATCGACCTCCGGTTTGAAGACAATGCGGCGGTCTGCGTGGTACTTGCATCCGACGGATATCCGCTTTCCTACGAGAAGGGCTTCGAGATCCGCGGTCTGGACCGCTTCGACGGGAAGGATGACTATTTCTGCTTCCACGCGGGAACGAAGGAAAAGGACGGCAAGGTCGTGACGAACGGAGGCAGGGTACTCGGCGTGACGGCGACGGGAACGGACCTGAAAGAGGCACGCAAAAAAGCATACGAAGCGACGGAATGGGTGGAGTTCGACAATAAGTACATGCGAAACGACATCGGTAAGGCGATCTTCGAAGCGTAAATCGTGCTGGAAAATTTATTTCAACTGTGATATAATGATACTTTGAGTGAGAAAAAGGCGTGAGGAGAGCGCCGGGAAGGAACATGGTATGGAAAAAACAAGAACAGCAACAATCGTGAAGTACGTGCTGGCACTGGCAGTTGCGGTCAGCGTACTTCTCACGGCGCGCCTCTTTGCACAGGCAGCGAGCACCGCAGGCGAAGGCGGCACGGTTGAGGTCAATACGACCGACGTTAACGTGCGTGTGAGCGCGGATGCGGGCAGCCAGAAGGTCGGTCAGGTAACGACGGGCGAGAAGTTTACGGTCCTCGGTTCCACGACCGGTGCAGACGGTAAGCTTTGGTACAATATTTCCGGTACGATCGGCGGGCAGGAGACCACCGGATACATCCGGAGTGATTTCGTAAACGTGATCGACGCCGGCAACGGCGGCGGTGCATCGGAGGGCGGGGACGCAGATGCTCCGGAGACCAGTGAAGAGCCGGAAGCTTCCGAACCGTCCGGAGAGGATGTAACCTCTTCGATCAGCAACACCTCCTATGCGGCAACGGCACTGCAGCCGGAGTCGGATCCTCCCGTGATCCCCGAGGGATTCACCGAGATCAAGCTCAAGGTCGCGGGTGCGGATGATGTCCGTGGCTGGAGCAACGGCAAGTTCACGATCTTCTACGGCAGCGACCAGGCGTATACCGGCTGGTTCCTGTATGAGAATGAGACCTATCGTTATGTTCGTTACACCGATTTCCTCCTGAACATGGGAACCGGCAGCGATGAAGGCAAGTCCAAGGGCGGAAACGGACTCAACATCTTCCTTCTGGTACTCTGCATCATCCTTGCTGCGGCATGTGTAGTCATGGGGATCAAGCTTTTCGGCAATCGTGATGATGATTATGATGACGATGACGACGATGATGAGGAGGATGACGGTGATTTCCGCCCGGCAAAGCGCGGCGGTGACAGACCGCAGCGTGAGAGTGCCCGTCCGGTGAGACCGGGACAGGGCGGAGCGGCGGCAGGAAGCCGT
>Ga0247610_10001158_pt1 | contig 33595 bp, 51 predicted proteins | sample 174DNAGHGhighgp2_FD_193483 | JGI IMG/M metagenome (GOLD analysis project Ga0247610, IMG submission 193483) | Sheep rumen microbial communities from Palmerston North, Manawatu-Wanganui, New Zealand - 1742 DNA GHGhigh gp2 | ecosystem: Host-associated > Mammals > Digestive system > Stomach > Rumen...
CCTCCTAAAAGCAGTCCCTGTTGGAATCGAACCAACACATGTGGAGTCAATGCATGGGGTGAGGATCGAACTCACTTCTTCTCATCTGTGTACTCTAATACACCGAGCCGGCCTTCCAACCTAGACGACCCATACAAGTCCACTGCGCTACCATTACGCTAAGGGACTATATAAATGCGGGTGAGGATTTGAATTTCTGTCACCTCACATGGTTGGCTACCTGCTCATTAATGATTAACTATCCGCTCATTAAATGGCCATGTCACCAACTTCGCGCAGCGTCTACCTATTCCGCCACCGCACAATCACAGACTGTTATTATATTCGTTTCTGTTTCCGCATCTTGGGCAATAGTTAAATTCTGAATGCTCAAGTTGCCATTCTGTCGCTGTGTATTTACATTTCGGGCAACAAAATACATTGAATTTTTTAAGCTCGCCTGTTTTTTCATTCATGCCAATAATCGTTTCTTCTGTTTTCAGATATTTCCATTTATCCATTAAAATTTTTTGCCCCTTTTTTCATTATATCTCTTTCGGCTGCTTCAACTTATCTAGAACATACCTCAATGTCTATTTCGCCATTATATCAGCGACACTAGCACGGCTCGAACGTGCATACCCTTTTACAAGTAACCTCGACTTAGCAGGTCGGTGCGTTACCATTCCGCCATAGTGTCATAAAATGGGAACAACGCCTGAACGCCATTCCTTAAAACTCTAAAGAGTTTTGTACGCCTTTCTTAAAATAAAAATGCCGCGGAAGAGTTGCGGATACTACTCGGCCTCTTTCAAATAGGGCTCTTCCACTCGTCAGTTCCCAACGCGGCTTAAAACTAGACTCCGTAATATTGGGACTCGAACCCACATCTCCAGTGACTCACCGGCGCTCTACCATTGAGCTACGTAGCAAATTAATGGCTGCTATAGAATACATAAGTTTGCTGAGGAGTCTATTTGTTTTAAAACTAGACCGTTAATTTCGGTGGGAATCGAACCCACAATAATTGATTAAAATTCAATTGACTTAACCTTTTGTCTACAAAACAATTTTGCTGTAACGGTCTATATGTCCGAGTAGCAAGACTTGAACTTGCGGCCTGATGCTCCCAAGGCACCCGCGCTACCAACTGCGCTATACCCGGATAAATGCGGCTTTCGCCGCGGAAGGAGATTTATACTTCTTTAATGTTTGCAACAAATTTTATCAAATTGCCTCTTATGTCTATTATCTCCCTCTTACAAAATAATTATACCAGAAATTTTACTCATTGTCAAGTATTTGATCATTCATTTCTTCCATACGTTTTTCATCGCGTATCGACCAATGCTCTGCAGGGCCGTAGACATTTCCACGAGTCTTTGCGCGGCAAAGTGGACATGAACAATGAATTTTATTTTTACTATATTGGTGTAAGTTGTCATAATAATCCCAGCCATAAGCATTGATTATTTTCTTTTTGCGAATAGCTTTCTTCCAATCATTATGACGCTTTTCTGCATGTGTTCTCATTAGCAAGTACACCTCCAATGTTTTTCTCCGCCGAGTTGACGTATTTTCTAATAATACATACATCCTCTGCAATCAACATTTTTTCTTTTGGACTTACTTATTTTACGTTTACACTTAAAGCTCATAAGCATCACCACCAATAGTAATTTATATCAAATCATCCTCCATATAGATGATTTGTTTACCATGTTTTCGCGCGTATTCAATTTCACTTCTTGTGCTTGAACCAATGTATCCATCTTTATTGATAACATAAATAGCATCTGCCATATCAATCTTTCTCTTATGAATATCATCAAGCATTACTTTTTGTTCTGATGTGAGAGGACAATCCACATGACCAAAACACCCAACGGATATAACAATATTACCCATAAGGGTAAGTTCGCGGTTGACACGTTCAAAGTCCTCCTTAAATCTTGTACTTCCACATAGGGTAATTACTTTATACTTTTCTATCATATTTTTATCTCCTTAAAAGAGGTCTCGGTCGGATTCGAACCGACGTCAAACGGTTTTGCAGACCGGCGCCTAACCTGACTCGGCAACGAGACCTATAGTAAAATGGATAGGGGAGTACGGTGCTTCCTCATTATACCGATAAGCACAATAACCATTTCCGCACTGATTATTGTAAAACACGGAACCTATCCAAAGTGGAGCCACGGGAAATCGAATCCCGATCTTCTGCGTGCAAAGCAGATATTCTACCATTAAACTATGGCCCCATGGACCGAACGTTTTAATGAGAGTTCGGCAACTCACCGCAATATTTGTTTATTTGGCTAGCATATGACTAGTTGCGAAGTTTGCAATTGCGTGCCCAAGCTGGGAATCGAACCCAGAGAACCACGGCTCTTAACCGCGTACCTATGCCAATTCGGTTACTAGGGCATAAAACTCGCTGAGCATCCTATTGGCGCGCTTTCACCTTGCGGGATCTCTATTGTGTATTTGCTGGCAGAATTTGAACCATTAACCATAGCGAGAGGCTTTCCATAACGACACCTATTGGAAAACTTTTTGAAATGATAGGTAGCAGGGGTTGAGCGATTCGAACGCCCATCGTCTGTTTTGGAGACAGAAAGACTAACCATTGTCCTAAACCCCTATGAGCTTCCCGCCCGTGTGGTCGGGCATTCTGGAATCGAACCAGAAACCTCAGACTTATCAGGTCTGCGCGCTAACCAATTGTGCCAATGCCCGTTATTCAGGCTCATTGAAATAATGAGCATATTTAATTTCTAATTCTGTTGCATATCGCCACTTATAATAACCAGCACGCATACGTCTATTATGACAACAGTCTTGAATATGACTATATTTAATGCCTGTTTCACGAGCAGCTGCATATGCAGAAGAATAAATATGTTTTACTTTATTTTTCTTAATTTGCGCTACAGGTTTATTTGGATTCATTAATAATCTCCCAAACATCTTCATCCGGAATCAAAGCGCATCCGCCCCAACTTCCATGAATCTGTTTAGCATCATCAATATACTCCACAGTGCCTTCTTTTCCAGTATATTGCGGTTCGCCTTCCATATTAATAATACGGATCTTATCACCAACTTTAATTTTCATCTATAATCTCCTTAAAATACTTTTTAAAGAATTCCATCATTTCATCATCTTCCGGAAAGAAAATATCGCGCATATTTTCTGCTTGATAAGCACTTAAAACGTTGCTCATAAGCTGACCAAAGCGCCAATCCGGTACCTTATGCCAAAGCCTATTCAATTCATCACAAAACTTATCAATACGATTCGGATCTCTCATACTTATCTCCTTCCATAATCTTCGGTGCCACAATAAGCACACTTATGGTTAGTCATAGGAGCGCCACAATTAGGACAGTTAGTAATATACTGTACAGGGATAGTTTTAGTTTCAATCATATGAGATTCAACAGAACCAAAACTATGCCATTCCTGACCATCAAACATCCATACTTCTCCATTACGGGTACATACAGATCCATGATTATAAAATAAATTAGAATCATATTCGCCCATAAAATTAAAAGAAGCAGGAAGGTCCGGAACAGTTGCCATAGCTTCGCTACCGCTATATATTGTAATCATTATAATTTCCTTTCCCTGTTTTCTTACATATAAATTATAATATAATTTATATTAAAAGTCAAATATTGGTGCCAGAGATTGGAGTTGAACCAATCAATAGCGCATTTTCAGTGCGCGGACTTCACCGGTTGTCTACTCTGGCATAAAAGGGTGCTAGATGGGATTCGAACCCACTACACGTAGAGCCACAATCTACGGCCTATCCGCTTCGGCTTCTAGCACAGTCTCCCCAGTAGGATTCGAACCTACACTCTACAGTTTAGAAGACTGTTGCCTTTCCGTTGGGCTATGAGGAGTTATGATTCATTTGTGAATTTCTTTTCAAAAGAAAAATCTTGAAAATAATGTACCTGTTTGCCATTATTAGATTTTGGAGGTTCAATCCTTAATCGTATTGTCTTTTGATTTCCAATTTCTTTAATTGGTACTAATGCAACTAAGTCATATGTTTGATTTACAAATACAAAATAGTCTACATCATTTTCATAAGTAGATAAATTTTTATTAGTTGTATGATTTGTAGAACTTCTAGCATAACAAATTATTGCTCCATTCTCTTCTTCATTACAAGTTTTTACTTGAATACGATTAAATTTCCCATCAAATTCAGCAACTAAATCATATCTTTCATTATCTCCCCATGGAACACAAACAGGAATATTATATTTCTGAAACTCATATAATGCTCTCGCTTCAGATAATTGTCCTTTCATTTTTGAATTAATTGGCATATTATATCACTCCAATATTTTTACTGTGCTCCAGGAGGGACTCGAACCCTCGATTCACGCATTAAAAGTGCGTTACCTTAGCCGCTAGGTCACTGGAGCATACTTTCTTCTCTCCTCTGTTCCTGACGTTTCAATCTTTCACAAAAACGTTTATGGGTATAGAAGAAATCAATCATATCAAGAATTTCTTCAATAGTTTTCATATTAATCACTTCCTATTATATTTCCAAATATGATAATTATCAATCATATCTGACCACCAAATAATAAACCGAGTTCTAAATTGCCACCATTTTACATCTGGTAAACTATCCAGATATTCTTGTAATGGTTTAAAGTTATTTAGATTCATAGAATCACTCCTAAGTACCCGCGACAGGAGTCGGACCTGCAACCTCGAAATTAAGAGTTTCTTGCGCTACCATTGCGCCACGCGGATATATTCCGTGGCTCTTTTACTTCGCCACGGCGAAGGTTATTCTCACTACCGCGAACAACTTTAAAGGGCGTCCAATTTTCCCGCGTAGCAACGGTTATTGTGGCTGCAGGTTTGATTTCTGGAGCTTAACCTACTGAATATCTCCGAAGCCTTTAATGCTACTATGGCCTGGTACCGGCGGGTGGATTCGGACCACCGACCTACGGGATATGAATCCGTTGCTCTACCTCTAAGCTACACCGGCATAAGTGCGTTCCCAGCCATTCCAAGGAACGCAGGAGGGCTCAACTTAATTTTACCGCTCTCGGCTTTACGTTTTCACCGGTTGATCAAACTGAATGGCGCCCTTCAGCGGATACGTACTCGGTGACGGACTCGAACCGCCGACGTCCTGCTTGTAGGGCAGGCCTTCTCCCAACTGAAGTAACCGAGCATATAGGGGTTGGCGCCGGTCGCAGACCCAACATCACGGTGGCTAGCACGTGGTTTTGATTTAAACTACCCAAATGATGTTTGCCTTTACCTACGCATAGGTGTTTGCTACTACCGACATCTCGGCGGAAGTGGTTTTCATCCTTCCTAGTCTCCGTAAAGGCTAGCCGCTATTTGGTGGAGCTGAGGGAGATTCGAACTCCCTGTCCAAACTACGTTCAATATTAGAAATTACTTACACGATAGCCAACTTCGGTGGTTGGCGCACATAGGGATGACCAGTCGGTCATTTATCACCACCACTTGCTTTTATTAGCCGTAAGCAAGAAATCGGCACGAGCCAAGGATTCTATGAACCTCAAGTATTTACCCCTTGGCGGGATACTGTTTTGGCGCGAGGCTGAATCAAGCAGCCATTAGTTCGCAATAGTCGAAATCTTCGTCATTTCTTTTTGTTTGTCCCATAAGGCGGTAACTTGCCCGTGATTCTAATACACCCCATAGCTGTCGAAACCAAAACAGCCCCATATGGAGCCGCGAGAGGGACTCAAACCCTCGACCTAGTGATTACTAATCACTTGTTCTATCAACTGAACTACCGCGGCGTATTGGGCATCAAATTGATGCCCATTCTTCATCAGAATATAATTTAATATCTTTCTTTTTTGAGGGTAATCCATATCTTATACACCATTTTTTAATAGCATTACCATCAACTCCAAAACGATTTCCAATCGCTGTAAATGGAGTAGTACGAATTAAGTTTTTTAATTCTTCTCGTGTTACTGGTTTTTCAGTAATACGTGCTTTTGCGGCGCAAGCAGGACAACGTAATGAGCCGGAATTAATTTCTACTCCACAATCTTTACAAAATGATTTTCTACGAATACCACGTTCACGTTTAGACTCATTTAATTTTTTATAATTTGGAGTCAAAGCGTGACAATTAGGACATAATACTTGAAGATTTTCTGGATTATTATGTAAATAATTTCCATCTATATGATGTATTTCTAATGGAACCATATTAGTAATTGGATTCTTTTTATTCCAGCCACATAATTCACAAGCATAATTACTTTTTTCAAGTAAATATTTTCTAATAGTGTCTGATAATTCTCCACTACTTGTGGTAGCATTAAAATTTCCAGTTAACCATTGATTAATACGTTGATTTTTTTGATATTCATGTTGACATTTAACAGAACAATAAGTATTATGTCTTTGTTCTGTAGTTAATTCTTTTCCGCAATTTAAACAAGTTTTCATAATATCACTCTCCTGATATAATAAATAGGGCTGGTGGAAGAGCACCTTAATCTCATCGGTCATGACTCCGACGCTACCCCAAGCACGCCGTGCAGGACTCGAACCCGCATCAACAGGGCCGTAACCTATCGTTTTGTCCAGTTAGACTAACGGCGCATAAATACGGGCGCGACCCGTGTGTAATCATGGCATATATGAGCGACATATAACTTTACTCGTCACGTTCACGAGTGCCACCTGTATTATAACGCGACAACAGGCTTAGCGAAAATACCAACCACTCGCGTCCCACCGCCTTATTCTACTTACTTATTGGTTAAATGATATTGGCAGAGCAAGCGTACCTGTTTCGTATCTTGTGCTTGTTCCTTACACTCAACGGTTACCAATGTCTCCCAAATCGTCAAGTAGTCATGCGCCTAAGCCTTGTCCGTTGGTATAGAGCTCCCACTCGGATGCGCGCCGAGGTTTATCGCTTACGAAGCGATTGTACTAGACTACTGTACGATAGGAGCATATTGCTTAGTATATTTGACATCCCCTAAGCAGGGAGCCGGTCTTACATTAGTTTGATTTAATGTCTGAACTTTGGATGGCGGCAAACCGTAAAAGACAATTTGTACCGAGAGCGCTTATACTCACCTATAATATTATCTTTCCCCTCGGTACATATAAATTATAATATAATTTTTATAAAAAGTCAAATATTAAATTTTTGGTTTTTTCTTAAATATTTCATATAAGAAAGCTATTAAAATTAGGGCGCCAACAACAATGGCGCCCCATTCTGTATCAAATAAAACCTACATTATAAATTCCATATTAATCACCCTTAATCAAAACAGTCACCTGCGTGATTGATAACCGCATCAATGCCTAATGGAGTATCATAGTCTTCTAAAGTAGAAACTGTCTTGCCTGGATGTTTGGGTTCCTTACCTTTTGGAGTACCCTTGCGCGCCCAAACCTTATTTACAAATATAGTAATATCATTTTCTACATATACTTTTTCTTGCTCATATCCAAGTACTTCTTGTTCTTTCCAGCTATAATTAATAGTATTATAATCTTTATCTAACTCTGGAACTTCTACTAAATAACTCCAATGATTATTTTCATTTAATATATATGTTTCTATAATAGAACCATTTGCATACAATGTGATATGAAGTTCAATCGGCCGTTCTGCAGAATTATCCTTGTCATTCCATATCTTTTTTGCGCCAATAATAATATTTGGAATTGGTTCTGGAGTTGGGATTAATGTAGGTGTTGGACTTGGAGTCGGACTTGGACTCATAGTCGGTGATGGACTAGGAGTCGGAGTAGGAGTAGGTGTAAAAATTGGAATATTAGTCGGAGTAGGACTTGGCGTTACAGTGGGTGTAACAGTTGGAGTCGGACTCGGTGTACTTGTAGATGTTGGACTCGGACTTGGAGTTATCGTCGGTGTAGGCGAAGGACTTGGAGTCGGAGTGGGTGTCACTGTAGGTGTTGAAGTGGGACTCGGATTCGGTGTTGGAGAAGGAGTCGCTGTTGGAATTGCCGTTGGGGTTGGACTTGGAGTTGCTGTTGGAGTTGGCGAAGGACTTGGAGTGTGGGTCGGTGTTGCCGTAGGCGTTGGTGTAGGTGTGGGACTCGGACTTGGACTCGGTGTAGGAGTTGGTGTCGGAGTTACTGTTGGGGTTGGACTCAGTGTCGCTGTAGGTGTGGGTGATAGAGTCGGACTTGGTGTTGGGCTTGGAGTGGGTAAAAAAGTAGGGGTTGGAGTTGGAGTTACTGTAGGTGATGCGGTTGGAGTTATATAAGCATTAAATACATTAAAACCGCGGTAATTCGCCTCATATCCCTGTACTTCTTCTTCTATAATAGTATATATTATTTTTTCGCCCATATTATCTACTGCGGGTAAATCACCAAAACTATATGACCATTTTAAATGATTATCTGTTTCACTTACATCGATACTATCTATTAAGGTACCATTGGCATATAAATTAATTCTAATAGTATCTGGCCTGTCTCCATACTCATTCTGATTATCGTCCCAAATCTTATATCCTGATATATTTATAGTCGGAGTTGGAGAGGGAGAAGGCGTAGGAGAAGGAGTTGGGGTGGGCGTTTCAGTTGGATCTGGAGGTGGTGTAGCGGTTGGCCGCCCTGGGTCATCAATTTCATTTATAATTGTATAATTACCTTCTCCATCATCATTCACAGCTTGTAATTTATAATTAGCCGTAGCAATTTCTTCAAGTTCTAATAATCCTTCTTCTATATCATATATTGTAATGGTTTCACCAACTCCAAGAGAATATGGCACACCATTAACAGTAATAACAAAGCGCGGATAAGTTTTTCTTAAAACGCCCGTATGATGCCAGACTTGTTTTCCATTCTGACTAATCCAAAATAAACGATTACCCTCTTTTAATTCAATAGCGCTGAATGGAATAATATTAGATGCGACAAAAACCTCGTGGTTAAGACGCGCAGTCATAGCATCACCCTCACCCACGGGGTTATAATATAATTCATTTTCTGGTACATTTTTTAAATCATCTGGCGCCTTATACATGATACTAGGTAAAGTACCACCAGTGGAACCACTTTTCAATTGATACAGGCCTGTAGCGATTCCTTCTTTATTAACAAAAAGAACCCAATTTTCCCAGCTACCACAATGATTTGATCGGTGTCCTTCTTTACTTGTTAGATTTTCATGATTAGTAATATCTGCTTTCCAATGTCCACCACCGGCAATTGGGTCACTATCAGACATTACGTCACATCGGACTTGCCATATCTCACCTTGTAAATATTTAGTAACTGTAATTTTACCTGGCAAATCCGTTTGAGTTGCTGGATTTTTACTTTCTGAAGCAACCGCAACAATTCCAAATACCAAAATAAATGTCAATAAAAATGCAATTATCTTTTTCATTTGTTATCCTCCCAAGTAACTTTTACGCGCCAATAATAATGGCAATTTATTTCGTCTATAATGAAGGTATAGGTTTGCTCATGTTCACCGTCAATTTCTAACCAGTTTTCTCCATCTTCACTATATTCCCATGTAAAGGTATAAGTATCTGTGGGTAAAAAGTCCATTAAAACTGCAATAAGAGTTACTTCCTCATAATAATATGAGGGTTCTGTTAACCAAGTTAAAAACACTCTGCGCTCTAATAATTCAGAGTCTATGCTTCCAAAATCATCATCTTCAAGTTCAATCCAGTCTTCCAAATCTGTAGGAGTTGCGGCTGATTCGCTTATAGCACTTCCAAACAGACAGACTAGCGCTAATAGAAGCGCCACAAGTTTTTTCATAATTACTTCCTCCATGTATAAAATAGGGGCGCCACATGGCGTCCCAAGAGTGCATTCCACCTTGCCAGGTTGGTGCCCGAAGCCGGACTTGAACCGACTTAGGACCTATTTTCTACGTATTCCCATTTAAGTTTTTCGCCTGTAATGGGATGTTTTCCGGCAGATTTATATCTTCCAGAACCATCACAACATTCACGAATATTACTTTTACTTTTAATATGCGCCCATGCTGCGGCTTCTGGAATAGAATGAAATATTTCACCAGTATTGATACATCTAACTAATTTACCAGTATATTTAGATACTAATGGCATTTTATCTACTTTAATTTTAGACCATTGATAGCCATAAGCTGTTTTTTGATTTTCTCGCATCCAACAATTAGCAATATTATCTGGAGATTTTGCTTTTACCGCGCGAGCGGCTGATTCTATACTCGGATAAGAAGCAATATAATTTCCGTCTAAATCATATTGATAAACTGGAATTGGTGAATTAAAAAATTCTTTTTGTTTTTCAGTTGGTTTTAATAATTGTCTAAATATAGCACTAGATCCACAACTGCGCTGGTGAGAGGTAAAAGTACTAAAATCTTTATATCCTCTTAAACGATTATTGACTGTAGAATGTCCGCAACCTAAAATTTTACTTATTTCTCCTGTAGTAAAACCTTCATCCCACATTTTTCTTATTGTTTCAGGATTATAAATCCAAGCTTTATTTTGGCCACCTTTTGTGGAATTATAGCCATCATAATATGAATTATATTGTTCAATCCAATATCTTTCACGATTGTCTAATTCTTCTTGTGAATTACTACATTCTTCAATTATTTCATAAGTAAAATTTTCATATCCATATTTACGCATAGCATTATAAAACTTATTATTATCGGTTTCATATTTAGTAGCACAAATATGTTGCATCCATCGGTTTTCTATATCAATACTCTAACCGATATAACACTTTCCTGTTTCATTACATGTAATTTTATATATTCCTATCATATTATCACATCCTATCAATTTAATATAAGGCCGGTGATAGGAAACCTTTATCTCATATAGGTAGCTAACCTTCTGCTTCCCAAGTGCCTCACCGCGGATTCGAACCGCGCCTGTATAGATTTTAAGTCTACTGCCTCTTCCTCTGGGCTAGTGAGGCCTAATAAAAGGAAAATTAGGATTTTGTTTTTTGACTGCGCTACTGAATATTAAGCCAAATAGCAGCGTTCATGGCTCCTAATTTCCAAAAGTCCGTGCCTATAGGTCACGGCAATTTATTTATATCCCGCGTCGTCAAACGCGGTCTCGTACATCCTCCTTCGGGGACTTCCCACGGGTGGAGCGTAACCCAGCACTTACGAGCGTGTTTGTGCTTTCGCACGGTGGACCCGGCCTCCAATTTCAGGCAGCCCAAGGAACTAGTTTTTACTCTTGGTGGAGACAACTGTGTACATCAGTTGAGCATGTACTCATTAAGCACGTGCCACAGCAGAATCCGATTCTTTAACGTGCGCTTTACTGCTCTATCGCACGGGCGAAGAGTCTATTTTTAACCTGCTATCTAGCTATCGTCCATTGAAAGCGCAGGAGTTAATTCGTATTTAAAGTGCTTTCCGGGAACCACCCATGCACTCGTAGCAAATCCCGTGTTTAACGTGCGCTCCTTCACTACTAGGCCCAGCACGTGTCCGTTTCATCTGATAGAATATCTCGACCAGTGCAGGCACTGAGCGGTACAACGGCTCATACTATCAAAACTATTAAACGATGCTTATCACATCGCGCCTCCTGCTAAAGCAGGTCGGTCTGTCTAAATACTAGGCGCACTATCTCTTAAATTGTTATGCTTGAAAAAATTGCTGTTAGCGCCCAATTGCATTTAACCTTTCATTCAAAAGAAAGGCAACGGAATCATATCGGTTCATACCTCCTATATGATTTATTTCCCTTTTGCATATTTATTATAGCATAATTTTAAAATTATGTCAAATATTCATTACTCAGTTTTTACATGAACATAATCTAAAACTTCTTTCATGCCTAATCCGCCCTCATCCCAAGGTTTCATGCAATATTCCCAAATTTTGGGATGGGATTCTTTAAGTTGCTGGAATCTATTAGGTTCTTTTTCCATATGGCAGCCGAAGCCGCAGAAAATACATCCGGTACGATGAATACCAGTAGTACTTAATTTTCCTTTTTTATCTGCAACTATATCACCATATAAAGAACAGTATGGAACGTTATATTCTTTTAAATATTGTAGAATATCTTGTTCTGTCCAGAAGGATAACGGTTTACTCTTTGCCTCTTTTCCTTCAAAAGCATTACATCCACTACGAAGCCATTCATTTCGACGCATAATAGATTCTTCGGCTAATGTAGCAATAATTGGATGACGGCCAGTCTCTTTCTGATAACGATGACCCGGTTGTTTTTTCATTACATCACAACACCAGTCACTAATTTTAAATGGCGCATCTACTAAATACCACCATTTTCCATCGCCGAATCCAAATATTTTACTATCGTATTCACCGCTAAGAAACTTAGCGCGAGCAGAATTAGGATTACGTTTTGCGGTAGCTACATAACCAGCAATCTTTTTACTAACAAGAGGATATCCAAATTCTTCAATAACCTGTCTAAAGGTTTTTCTTGGTCTAACAATTTCTACATTATCCCAAGTTTTGACAAACTCTTTAACTTCTGGATATTCAAGTCCAGTATCTACAAAAACTGCGGGTACTTCAGGATGAATTTGTCTTACAATATCAAGTAAGACTGTACTGTCTTTTCCTCCAGAAAAAGCAACATAGACCTATCCATCGAAATGATTATAATATTCCATAATCTTCGCGATGGTGGTCTATATCTTCCATTCTAGCGGTTCTGCCTACATTGATTTTAGGTCTGTAGCAGTAAATTTTCTTGTTGTTGTTGCCATGTGTTATACCTCACATTAAAGTAATATGCGGTTTCCTTCGCCTTCTTTTTTGTTCACCGAGCGTTTGCCGCGAGCATCATACCATCTAATGATGTGAGATGTAGTTGAACCGCAAAATCCGTGTTAACGCTCGACCGCATTAGCGGAGAGTATCCTGCCCGGGAGTTGAACCCGGCATACCGGCTTGAAGGGCCGGTGGCTTAACCGACTGCCCGCAGGACATATATTGCTCTTAAAGACTTCTTCTAGTATACACTTTATTCTATACCGTCATTTACCGAATAGAACCCGTATGAAAGGCGTGTCTTACTCCAAAAGGTAATAGATTGAGTAATAATATAGGCACGTTTTATAGTGCGGTGCCCAAGCACCATATGCGATCAAGACAATGATAGTAACTGGCATGTGTGTAATTACCACCATTGAAGCGGCCCCTGTAGGACTTGAACCTACGACATACGGATTAATTTCTGATATAGGAGTTGAACCTATCTAAGACCGAACGTATCAGACCAGTCCGCCGTTCTACCAACTGAACTAAAGGGCCATATGAGAAGGATTTCTCCCTCTCAACATAATAATTATACCTTAAATTTCACAAAAAGTCAAATAATAAAATTATGGTTTTCCATCTGGAAAGACTGGATGTGGTTTATGTGGATTGCCATGTCCTGGGTCATGATCACATCCACCACCGTGTCCTACGCCAATACCCATATCGCCATGATGGATACCAGGAGTACCTTGAGAAGCGACCACATTTTCAGTGTAATCAAATACTAATTTTTCTGCTATAGGAGTAGTATATTCCTTCATTTTAATCACCTCTTAAATAATGTTTTGGTATTTGTTCATATTGTTGTATATCATGCGCGAAACGCAAGATGTTAATTGGAAAGTTTATCTTATTTCTATAAGATAGACATTGTTTAATTTTTGGATTACCCAACAATAAATTGTTTGGAATTATTTTATCTTTAAATTCATCATAAAAGATTTTTGCACCCGACCAAGCATCTTGTATATATTGTGGACGTTCAGCCGCGGTTCTAATAAACCAGTAATAAAGAGCAATAGCAATTTGATTGATTTCTTCTTTTATTTCAATATTATTTTGACGGCATATATCTATAGTATGAATACTTACAAGCGATAATGCGCGAGTCTAATCTTTATATAAAGCTACGTTGTTATTTTTTTCGGTTAGTGAATTTTCATTCTCTATCCATGCTATTATAGGTATATCTATATATACTATATTATCAGTACATAACTTACAAGTACGATTAAATCCTATATCTTCATTCATATAACTGGATTCAGGCGTAAATGTAATATTATATTTCTCTAAAAAAGAGCGTTTATATATTTTACCATGCATCCTATTAGATGTTTTATTTAATATATCTCCTTTATAGAGATAAGAAAAACTAATAATATCAGCTTCTTTATGCTCCTTTATGGCGCGAACTATTTCATCAAAGCTACCACGTGAAATAAAAGTGTCGCCCGTATCTATAAACATAACCCATTCATTATGAGTTCTATCCAATCCAAATTGACGCGCATAGCCAGGGCCATGATTGATATTATAACGCAGTATTTGATTTACTTTAAGTGGAAAGATAGAAGGATATTCACTTGAATGGTCATCTATTACAGTTATATAAAACAATTCTGGAAATAATATAGACTACAAAGTGGTCATTAAACCCATTTTATTATTATAATATGGAATAATTAAATCAATCATTTCTTAATTTCTCCTATGAAACGATTTATATTTATACGCGGCATTAATTCACTACATTGTTTTATTAGTAGCGGCATCATTTGTTGATAATAATGCTGTAAACTAATTTCATTTATTTTTTCATATTGCTGATAGATATTATAGTAATAATCACGTATAAAATTCATATTATATTCCAATAGTTCTGGTGCATTTTTCGCGCATCGTAAATAATCATGATATAATTGAACAAAGAATCGTGTCACATGATCTTGAATGCGTTCAGGACTCACATTATTTGCTTTTGCTTTTGCCACAATAAATTTGAAATTATATACTATTCCTTTAATAGCTTTGGCATATAAATTAGTATGAGTAATTGAAGTTTGATCTGGAACATACGTGCATAATGTCATTTTATTAGAAAAGTAGTGAAATATTTGTTCCAATTCATAACTTGTATATAAGTTTAAATAACATTGTTGCATAAAGCCTAAGTCTTCGCCACAATAGGAACTATCTTTGTCAGTGGCAAAAGTTATATTGTATAATTCTAAAAATTCTCTTTTAAATATAGTTCCATGTAATGACCACATGTCATTTAAAAAATGTCGCTTAGCCTATGGATTATACCAAGAGAAAGCATATAAGTAAGCATCATTATACGCAGCAATAGTTTTTAATGCATTACTCATGGCTATTTTAGATCCAACCTTATCTCCTGCATCTAAGAACATGAGATATGGCGAAGTGGAAACATCTATACCTTTTTGCCGTGCAGCGCCAGGACCGCTATTTGCATCAGTACTAATAAATCGTACTTGTGGATATTCTTTTTCCAATATATGAATATCGCAGTTAGTAGAACAGTCATCTACCACAATTACATGTAAATTAGGAAAACTTCTATAGAATGTAGAGTTTATTGTATTACGCAAACCTTCTATATTATTATAATGCGGAATAATAAAATCCATATCTGCAGAATCCTATATATTTCTTTCTATCTCTATATCCCTATATTTATTTACTATGGGAATAGTACGCCATTTAGGATTTGCAGCAAAATGAGCAATTTTAGTAGAAATACTTACTTTTGTTTCATTAGTGAATCTATTTACATTATAGGCTTTATCAATATCTAAAATATGACCTTTACAAGTATCATTGATACAACCTTGTTCAGCATTATGATAATAGTAGGTTTTTAAGTTATGTAGCAATAGATCATCCATATGATCATCGCGCAATTTCTATAGGTTAAGCATAGCTACACCCATATTAATATATTTAATATTACCTTTAGAAAAATATGGTTCTGTACAACCCGCAACATAATAATCAGTCAAATCTAAATCCCATAATTCAGATATATTAGCCTTAACAATTGTATCATTGTCAATAGTAAGTATTTTATCTAAATGCGGAAAAATCTTTGTGAATACCACGCGTAATAGGACCATATAACTGCATCTATTTTTCATATTAGGGCAGTTCTATTCGGTGAACCATTTTTGTCCGCTGATATTAATACATTCTACTTCTGGTGGTAATTCATAAGGAAACTCATCATCTTCAATTAAGAAGTATATTTTTTCTACATTAGAATGAATTAGGAGTGATTTCATAGATGGAATCATGTCCTAATATACATTGCGTGTGCCTGCATATACTGCTGCTCTCACTCATTTATCCTCCTTTATACACAAATAAGCGGCATATTTCTATGTCGCTAAATTGCACCAATGGGAATCGAACCCATATTTACTGGTTATGAGCCAGTTGTCCTAAGCCTTTAGACGACAGTGCGATATAAAAAGGTTAACTTGTAGCTATCAAGTTAACCGAGGTAAGGATAGCTAATCCATTCTATATTTAGCGCACCTTCTGCAACGAGCGCCATTTGAGGCGTCCATCTGGGAGTCGAACCCTGTCCTAAATATATGAATTGTCCCTCTACGCAGATCAACCCTGCGCTACCGGCTACAACTTCTTGTAACATTATCCAGTTGCCGGATACCGCCGATCAAGCGGGAAAAACTAGACACATTCAATAGTACGTCGCTCTACCAATTAAGCTACTAGCGCAATGCGCTAGACAAGATTCGAACTTGCAACACACGGATCCTCAATCATCTTGAAAAGAAGGTTGCTGTATGTGTCTATATGAGTGGGTGAAGGTAATCGAAACCTCATCACTGAATTGGCAATCCAGTGCACTAACCGTTGTGCTACACCCACATATAAAATTGTCCTACTCCGAACTTCATATCGGTACGCCACGTATGGACTTGCACCATATTCTACTGCTTTAATGCAGGTGAGAAACTTTCCTCCCCGTGGTTTTCGGACAATAACCTTTGACTTAATCCTCATTTATAAAGCGCCGGTCAAGCCAGGCTGGTCATTCCTTAAACTTTGCGCCTAAACGATAATTATCTTCGGTTTCTTTAGAATCACGTTCTGTTGTATACTGATGAATCATTCTACGTTCTAGTCGACACCTTTTGCTACGTCACACCTAGCAGAGTGGGGAGTCTAGAAATACCGTCTCTCTATCGCGCCATCACACCGTTATTTATCAGGCCCATCTGATGGTCAGTCCCTGTCCCTCATAGTTTCACGTCGCGCCCGCTATACTCTTCTTGGGAAATACTAGGCACGATAAACTTGATTGTTTAGCAGACAATTGTTCAAAAAGTTTGCTGTACGTGCCTATATAAATATATCGGTAAACCGCAGGAATGTAAACCCGATAGACTCCAAAGGGAAATCCTCGCTCTAGATTATGGAGCCTTTGTGTTTTATCTGGGGTTTAGAGCGACTGCTCTCGGGAAATGAGAGCCCCACAGACACTCGGTTTATAGTCGGACACCCTGGAGTCGAACCAGGGACACACAACTTATAAGGATGCTGCTCTGCCTGCTGAGCTAGTGTCCGATATGTGAGAATTTCTTCTCACCATTGAAGTAGTACCCATCAATCTTCGTTAAAATAATCCCAGATATTCTGCTCAGAATAACCAGCAGAAACCATGAAATCTACAAACATTTCACACAACTCATCAGCGCCAACGCATTCTTTCCGCTTGCTATTCCTTACTTCATGCATTGTGCCATCATCTCTGTCATGAAAGCAATAACTAAATTCAACATGTTCCATACAATTATCCATAACTAAAATCTCCTTTCTTTATCTTACATATATATTATATCAGAATTTTTATCATTAGTCAAATATTCATCTTCTAAAATTTTAACTATATCTTCATTATTATAGTATGAATCGTCTTGTTCATCATAACTAAAATTTACTATAAAATCATCTAACATATTTTTTTCTCCTTTCATAAATATTATATATGAAATTTTAGAAAAAGTCAAATAAAAAATTTCCGCGTATCTTACTAGTCCAATTGCGTTGGACGTTCCGATACGCGGAGATCGCACGCGCGAGTTCGCAACTCTCGTTTGTGCAGCGATGTATCGTGTCGCCTTACGTCCCATTTTACACATAGGGAAATAGTGGGCATTTTTACGGAATACCAAATTCGATGTTATACGTTTTAGATACCTAACATAAATATCCACCTCTGTCCACCTAGGATAGACTTATAGGGTTATGACTCCTAGCAGTATTTAGAGGCTACTTACATGCCTTCTCCCTTTTGTCGCGATCGGTAAGAGAGAGACCGAAGAGCACCATATGAGTGCTGCCCTCATGTCTATAGCTTGGAAGGCTATCATATTACTGTTATACGAATGGTGCGAAATGGGAACAACGCCGGAACGTCGTTCCTTAAAGCTAAATGCTTTGTACGACTATTTATTTTATTCTAATAATTTCCATTTAAATCCGTAGGCTGATTTACGATATCCAATCTATCTCGCTGCTCCACTAATATTATTATGAATCTAATTTTGATTAGTAGAAGTAGTATATTTATGTTCCATAATCCAAGCGGCCGCGCTCCAATATGAATCAAAATTCCGTAAAAATTCTCCATCCATAGTATACTGAGCTATTGGAATACGTGATTTGTTTTCCATTGACATCATTTGTAATTACATAAATAAATCCTGTCATATTCTTTACCTCCTAGAATAAAGAATTGGCCGGAACTAGGTTTCCTTTATCTCACATGTGTAGCTAGCACTTTGCTTCCCAATATATATATTTTTGGCTCTCGCCATTATGCGCGGGGGCGCTGGGATTCGAACCCAGAACTAGCTGGTCAGCCCAGATAAGGATTTAGAGTCCCCCGTTTTGCCGTTAGACTACGCCCCTATAAAAGGAAGGACTGATAAGGCTCAGTCCAAGCCTTTGTCCTTAGAATGGGAAAATCTTATCAAAGAAATCGCTAAAGAGAACAGGAATATCTGCGGGATTGGTAGAAGTGAAATGATAAGAATGATACTTATCAATAAACTCTTTTAGCTTTTCCTGATAAGCTTTCTGAGATTCAACCATTGCCTTACGAGCAACATCAACTTCTTCTGCAAGAGCCTTGCGTTCTGCAAGTTCCTTTTCCTTCTTTTCTTTAGCAAGCGCAAGTTCGCGCTCTTTTTGAATCTTTTCACGATTTTCTTTTTCTTTTAGCTCAAATTCCGCACGCTGACAAGCGTCAACGGTATCATAGAATTTGTTTAGCTTTTCACTATAGTACTTCATACTCATAACCTCCTTATGTTATGAAATTATATAGAGATGAGAGTTCCTTACCTCTCATTTCTATTTATATTATACATCAAATTTTAAAAAAAGTCAAATAATAAGGGGCACGCACCGCGCAACCCCTTACTCTTATAGTATCACTACCGGCGCGAAGCATCAGCCCGATACTATGTATATATTATAACATTAAAATTTAAAAATGTCAAATATTTAAGTTAAATCATGTCCACGCGCAGTAATAATATATCCGCTTACTGTACCATTTACTGTTGTGGTTAATGTAATAGTACCTGCACCAGGAGTCCATGTAATTGGCGCTAATAAATAACTAGCATCCGTAGTTACTACAATTTGAGTTACACATGTATTAGCATTATAAGCATCGTCGGATAATGTAACAGTACTTGTTGTTGTACTTGATTCAGCAGACGGCGGATTAAATGTAAATTCATTATATTGTACTATGCTATTTATTGGAGTAGGAACGCCATTATCCCAATATATAGGTAAGTATTCATCTCCATAATTATCTGCAATACCAACATAAAGTTTATTCCATCTATTATCAGAAGAACCTAAATTATATACTGGGCTTGTATTATTTAAGCCGGGTATAATATCTCCATTAATAAACATATCTCCATTTGAATATAGAGTATAAGCATTGGATGATGGAATAGATTCACCAATATATAATCTTGGTGCGAGTTCAAACCCCTTAGTACTACCATTTAAATAAGTTGGAACTTGTGCATTATTGGTAATTGAGAAAACAGAATTGTCTGTTATACTACTATTTGTAGTGTTATAAGAAATTGTCCATGCCAAAGTACCATTTGTTAAGTTAATAGTTGGTACAGTATCGGTAATAGTTATAATACCAACATCATTAGTACCATCATTTACCATTAAATCAATTGAAGATGAATCTTCAATAGAAAGATTTTTGGAGAAAAAACCAGATTCCCAACGCGAATTAACCGCGCCAATTTGCCCCTATTCACTAATGAAAATAAGGCGTTCAATATTACTATTATTCTGTGTAATAGTATCTACTGTTAAAGTACCTGCTGTAGTTGTACCTTTTATTATAGTAGAACCAGTAATTGATAATATATAATCAGTAAGATCATTACTATCAATATCTGCTCCAATACTCGTATGTTCTAATAGAGTAGAAGTTTCAGTTACATATAAATTAGATTCTGTTAATATACCGCCATTTATATGTAATGCACCTGTAGAACTTGATGCGACCGTATTATTACCAATATAAGTGAGGCCAGTAATATCTACAGCACCATTCAGATTAGATGAACCATTTACAAATAATAAATGGGCATTATTACCTGTTTCTGGTCCAGCTCCAATGCCTACGTTTTCTAATAATGTAGTTGTACCATCTACTGTAGTTCCACCATGAACATATAAAACTCCAGGTACTGCCGCATTATTACTTGTGGGCCACGCAGTTAATCCAATAGCAATTTTACTACCATCAGCATAATAATCGCCCGCGACAAAATTAGATGTATTACTACTATAATATAATCTATTAGCAGTATATGTTAAAGCAGTGGCGTATCCATCTTCATTAATATAAATTGGCTAGTAATTTGATCCTATCATACCCGCATATTCGCTCTATAGAATAAAGCCATCTGTATTCTATAAAGTATGAGTATAATTCATATTAGTGCTCGCGCCTTTAAGGATATGTGCACCAGTACCACTAGAATATAAACTAATTTGTCCTTCAGAATGCGCAGTAGTTGTAGTGACAGCAATATTATTACCAAGTGTTAAAGTAGTATAAGCATTTTGAGAAGCTGTATTTGACGTTTCGCTTGTAATAAGTGCAGCTGTTGCCCATATTGGTTCAATATTATTATTTGTCTAATTATTAGCAATTAATATTTGTCCCTCTAATCCACTTGTTGTCGGCGCAAAAATATCATTATCTGAAGTATAATTATGAAGTCCATTAATGAGAGGAAGACTATAGTAGACACTACGCTCTGTAATAAAGTAATTATTTGTGGAAAGAGCAGTTGCCTCGGTATTATCAGTATAAGCACGTGATATAAGTTGCGGTACGTTATTTACCAATCCAGATAATATTACCTAGTCATTTGTAAATGAATCTATACCAGTACCACCGTGCGCTATTCCTAATATACCATCAATACCAATACCAATAGCGTCCGCATTCGCTGCTCCACCATTGATAGTAGTATTCTGTGAAGCAGTTTCTAAATCTACATATACTTTGCGTGCATTTTCCCACGCGGTTGCGGTCGCGGCATTGCCAGTCCAAGTGCCACTTGTATCTAATGCTCCCATCGTAGCTATAATAGTTCGGTCAGATGTCTACTATATACGTGCTACCCAAACATTACTATCTCTATTTGCATCAGCAGATAAGCTATCTGAATCAAACGTCGTTGAAGCATCTTGACCTAATAATATCCAATGGAATGTACTATCTAATATATATTCACGGCCATCAGTATAACCTAAAATAACATCGCCAGCTACACGGTCATCCGGCCATGTATATCCTTCAATGACCGGATTTGTATTACTATCCGGAGTGATATTAACTGTTGCCTATCCAATAAAACGCATAGCGTCTATATTTAAACTAGATAAATCAACCACAACATCTCCTTTCTAACCATTAACCGAAGTTACTGGTATATCTACCCATGTTGCAGCATTACTTAAATATTTTGTAGTATCATTTCCAATAACGGGGCCGGCGACAATCTCCCCGCTGGAAGTACGTAATAAGTTATTTCCAGTACCAAGCATACCATCATTAGAAATGTTTCCGTGTGTATGAGTGATTGGGGCGAGAGCCGCGAAACGAGCATCATTACCTTCTGCTACGGTACCTGCCGTTGTACCAAATTTTACACTAAATGTAGTATCTTCTAATTCTAATCCGGTACCATTTGTATATGTTGTATCGGTGAATTTAGCATCTGCAGGAACAGATTTTTCAAGTGTAAAGCCACTATCACCAATTACTTTCCCTGTTCCATCTGCAAATATTGGAACATGATTTATTGTTGCGGGAGATGGATTGGTTACTACATTCTGTATTTTACCTTGGGCAACAATCCAATGAGCATTATTAATAGAACTTTGTGAAGGCGAAGCATCTTGTATCGCAATAATAAGATCGCCTACTTCACATTTTTGTCCTATATAAGTGCCTGCAGTTACTACACGATAAGTCCAACCAGTTTCATATCCAGAAGCTGGTAAATAGCCAGGATTGCCACCCGCGCCGATACTACCTTTTATTATAAGAACATCAGGTGTATCAGTAGAAGTATTAATTGTATTTATAATAAATTCTTTCATTGCGGCGGTAATACCGCTACTATTTGCGCGCCAATATTTATGATTTGCATCCACTTCTTCAAAGGTGAATGCGATTATTTCATTTTCTCCACAAATGCAATCACCAGTAATATCGTAAGCTAATGTCGCGCCAACCTATAATTTTAAATTACCTGGTAAACTATTACCATTTGTAAAGCGTACAAAGACGGTAACACCATTAACTAGTTTATCAAATTTACTAAAAGTAACAACTTTTGTCGTGGCTGTAATACTGCTGTTACAAATACCAAACATTGTAGAAGCAATAGGAGATAAGTCATTGGCATTATTACCTATTTGCACTTTTGCTACATAAGTATCCATTTACATCACTCCTATGCATTTGATATCATTGTTACATCGTCTATCATCTATATATTCTCATAAGTTAATGATGGCGCATAACCATTAGTAATTTTTAAAATATTATTATCAATAGTGGCAGAAGTGGCAATTCCACTACTCCAATTAGAAATACGAGAAGTAATACCATTTTTTGATACTGATAATGTAAAATTAGAAAGTTGAGTATAACCACTTGCACCATCATAATGATAAATACTATTAGTAGTTGTATCTACATATAATTTATCAGAAGAACCTGGAGATGGAAGATTAGAAAATCCGGCGCATTTAACTATCTCTACTTCATTACCATTAATAGTTCCAGCATCTAAAAAGTCTAAAGAAGCAAGATTAGAAGTTCCATCACCTATTTTTACACGGCAATATGAATGTGTTTCATCAGCAGAATAAATAATCATTTCACCCGCAAGTGGTTTAAATGTATTTTCTATTAGGCGCCATTTGGCTTCAGTATCGCTCTTAAGCTACACTCTAGTATTATACTGCTACATTCATATCCCTCCTTATATTACTTCGGTACTACTACCGCAATTTAATATTATATAACTAGTAGTTTGTACTAGGTCATCTATATTACCCGTAGCCGCTACCTTACTAAGTTCTAATATTTTGCCTGTCTAGTCTTTATCTATGGAAGTATAAGAATTATTACCCGTAGGATAACGCGCGCCCTCAAGAACTGTTAAATGTAAAGCAGAAGCATCTATTGTAATATCTATATTTTTAGTTTCTGCATTCGCGGCGATAGGATCCCCACCATTAAAACTAATAGTTTCAACCTTATTTACCTATGCGCCCTCTTCAATATTTGTTAATTTTTCTACTTCCTATTCAGTCATTACATGCGCGATGTTAACTGATTTAGGCTATAAATTAATAGTACTGGGATTAACTTCAGCGCCATTAACAAATATATGTTCAATTACATTTGCCTCAGCCGCGTTAATTTTATTAATTTGTTCTTCGGTAAGAACTGGAATTGTTAAATTGATGGTTTTTTCACCGTTCGGGCGCGCCTCAACATCATTTACAATTAAGTGTTCAATTAAGTTAACTTGCGCGCCACTTTCAATATCTGATAATTTATCTTTTTCTTCATTAGTATAATCATTGGTAGATAGCTACTTACCTTCCACCTTATCTACCTTACTATCTAAAGCATCGGTTAATCCATCAATTTTTGCCTAATCTATATTAGCATTTTCAGCAATATCAGCATTGCGTATACTACCCTTAATTGCATAAGAACCTTCATCGCCCAATAAGCGCCAAGAACTACCAGTCCAGACATATTCCTAAGCATTATTAGCAAGAATAACATCACCTGGCTGAGCATTTCTAAAGTTATAATCTAAAATCTATGGGTCTACACGACTATTTTCAGTGATTGGTACTGTTGATTCACCGATAAAATGCATCGCGCCCGTAAGACCTTCTGTTTTTTCGTTAACAAAATCTTTAATAGCACCTACTGTAGCAAAAGCTGCGCGAGAAGCACCATCCATATCTGTTACAAATTTTTTAGTGGTAATAGTACCGTCTTCTGTACCAATTAATACATCATCATCTTCTAAATGAGTAATTCCGGTACCACCACGCTCTACGCTTAATACACCGGTTGTAATATCTGAAGCTGAAAGTGCAGAACGTGTGACAGATATTTTGCCATCTCTCTATGTGACAGAAGTGACAAATTGATGGTCTACACTTATATCATTATAGTCAAGTGTATTCATGTAATTAATTACTTCTTCATAGATATATTCTGCTAATGGCATTTCAATGTTTCCAAGACGTGTGCGGGCGCCATTAGCCCAACGCTCAATAGTATCAATACGATTTAATATTGAGGCTAAATCAATATTACTATCTGTATTTTCCCATTCACCAGTGGATTCATTATATTGCTATAGAATATATTTAGAAGTGGCGCTATCATAAACAATACGATATCCGCCAGCAGAGGAACCGCCTCCTCCACCACCACCGCTTCCATGCTAATTAATATATTCTGCAAGACCTTCAATTTCATTAGCACTATAAGTAGGTTTATTTTCTTCTTTTGCCCAAGCATATACATCTGCGGCAATACCCTGTACCCAAGGTAGTTCATTAAAATAGTGTTCACCATCGCCTATTTTTAAGCCTACGGCGGGAGGTGTATTTTCTGGCTCTGAATCTGAGTAACCCAAATTATGAGAATAACGAAAGATAGCAACTGCAGCTTCACCAGGTGCTAAAATTACTTCACTATTTAACCACTATGAATAAGTTGCATAGCGTAGTAATAATCTAGTTTCAATAACATGGTCTGCCATAATAATTCACCTCCTATTAAGCGCCGCCTCCATAGAGAGTTAATGTGTCCCCAGTAGGAACATATAATAAGGAGGTTGAAACTTGGTTTAATGTCATAAATCCAGTATTTGGATTAACTACTATATAATCATCATCTGTAGCAACACGGCCTTGATTGTCAAGTGGTGCAGATTTAACCCCGCCAAGACGCGAGCTTGTAGCAATCTCTAATGTAAAACCACCAGAGCCACCATCGCCGGTTTCACCAACCATATCCCAAACACCGTTTACTGCAAGATATTCTTCATAGTAGTCACCGGATGAAGCTAGTACCATGTATAGGGTATTTTCATCTGCTGTTGCTGGGTCTGGTAGTTGTTCTACAATCTGGCGTTTTAATCCTGCCGCTGCAGCAATCTAATCATCTACATACTATTTGTTTGGGACATCGTAGGGGTCTACAGGTGGTTCTGTAATTTGTAGATTTTCAATAGCTTGACCCGCGGCTGCTTCTAATGCGGCAATAGTCTATTTAAATTCATCACTAAATGTAATAGTACCGTCTGCTATTTCTTTCTTAAAATAAGCTGTATCAAATTTATTTAAGTAAGGCAGATGTTCCCAATCACGGACGCCATCACCAATTTTTAATAATAATTTATTATTATCTAAGTCATATTCAAATCCGAATTCACCTAATCGTAGAATTGGATTACGTGTTGTCCAATTACTTGTAGGTCCATTTCTAATTATAAGGGTAGCATCAACTCTATTATTTGTAGGCATTATGCTTCACCCCCATCAAGAATCGTATGTGCAATAAGCATTGCATTAACTGGAATATATTCGTTATTCCAATAATATAATATATGTTCATTTAAGTCAAAATATAATTTATCTTGGCGCCCTGTCTCTGGAAAATTATCATAGGTTTCAAATAGAATTTCCCAATCATTACTTTGTAGATAGGAACCAAAATAACGATGGAACTCTTCACGAGTGCCAGTATAGCCGCTTTGCGCCGCAAGCATATAAATCTAATCTCCAAGAATACTAAGTCCAATAGATTCCCACGGATATACAATTTGGAATTCTGGAGTATCTGGAATTGGTGGAATATTTGTCCATCCGCCCTCTTCGTAATTACTATTTAGCCAGGGATAAACCATAGCTAGACCTGCGGCACGCGGTCTAGGTGGAACGATACGAACATCATATTCTAATAATAGGTCGCGTGTGCGGTCTCTGTTACTCTTGTACATTGCGCGTCACCCTCTTTATCACACAAGGAGGTAAAGAAAAAGCTGCATAATACGAATCAATGCTATTTGCGCGCACGATTGTAATATCCCAACTATAACGACTACCTCTATCATCCGGTTCTATTGGTTCATTATCAACTGTTGTTAGGGTATCACTTGATTCAAACTCAAAGCTTAATGTTTCATCTGTAGCGTCAATTTCTTTTTCTATAATAGTTTTATGAGTAAGATTATCATAGACAGAAAATATAGCCTTATCTCCCTAAGTAACAGTACCCTAGGTAGGAATAGTAAAGGTCCCCGTATCGCCCTGTGGGATTATGAGCTTTCGCCCTATTAGTCTAATCATAGGTATCACCACCCAAGTTTTTTATTATATTTTTTCTCCCATTCGTCTTGCCATTCTATGATTTTAATTATATCATAGCCTATTGTTTCAAAACGTATAAGTTTCTTTTTTGCATGACATAACTCTTTAGTTACATCTAATATATAGTTATCTATGTATAATGCGGCCGCGATTTCGCCAATATTATAAAGTTCTTGTCGCATTTCCTAATATAATTGTTTAGTATCTTCTTCCCATTTAACCCATTTTTCCATAAATTCTTTTACCGCGGTTCTTTTCGTTCCTGCATCTACCACCTAAGTTGTATATTTATACCAATTCTCAGGTATTAATTTTGGACCGGCAATTTCTTCTAGCTATAGAAGTTTGAAATAATGAGTTATATAATAATATGAAAGCTATTTAAATCCATTTTTTTCTTCAATTGCGTGGGAAGTGTGGCATTTAGATAAACCAAATAAGTTTAAATATTCATATGCTAATGCCATGTCATCATGGAACATAATACCTTCAATCATATGAGATGCTAACTTATTGAAAATTTCTTCAACTGTCATACATATCCCTCCTATAAAAGAGGGCGGGAATAACCCGCCCCATATTAACGAATCTTAGTAATAACTACATTAATATGAGCTTCACTTAATGCAGTATCGCCATTCATAAATTGAAGAGTTGTTGGACTAGTAAGACAGTTACAATTACAATTATTTTGTAGCGCGCGAACGAATGTTTTAAAACCAAAGGTACGCGTATCGGTTATTGCGGCTGGAACAAAACTAGTAATTGCTTGTGGCTGAGCAACTCCATTTACATATAATTGAACACTTACTTCGGTAGCCGCATCTGGAGTTGCGAATCCATCCATTTCTACTAAGTAAATGCCCTATTTATTTAATTGAATCGTTGCTGGCGCACTTAATGCTTCTCCGCATCCTTTATCCATTACTACATTATTAAATGGAAATACAGTGTTTTCAGCAACTGTTAAATTATCAGAATATACTTGTAGCATAATTCATTCCTCCTATAATAAAAAAAGAGGACGTACTAAGTACGTCCTCAAATATGTTTGGTGTACTTAATACACTCGGATTACATATTGGCACATCCTCCACAGAAAGGAGAATTACCTGCGTTATAGGTCCATCCATTTGGATAACGGACAACGCCCGCGAGAGCATTCTGTAGCTCTAGCTGATTAATTCTATTTTGCATATCATCCATACGATTAGTAGTGATAGCGTCAAGAATACGTTGAGCTTGTGCTGTTGTGTTCGTATTAATTGCTGCGGTTTGCATTGCAGTATTGTAATTAACTCCATCAATAGCACGTTGAATAGCACAACAACACTGATTTTGATTAGCTAACATATTAGCCTGCCCAACCGCTAAACCCGCTACATCGCGCTGTAATTCATTATACTTATCACCAACATAACCAACTATATCATGATATACCTGGTTAGTGGTTTGTACTGCTGTCATGGAAGCAGCATTTACAGCGGTAAGAATATCACGAGTCTATGCCTGTAAATTCTGATTGTCAAAACCGCGGTTAATATCGTTCTGGATTGCATTGGAGTTATTGCCACCATTATTCCAGCCGAAGCCACCGCCCATCATAGCTAGGATTGCGAAAAGCCAAATCATTCCACCCCAGCCGCCTGTCATGCCGTCGTTATTTAATAAAGCGACGTCAGAAGCTGTTAAACCGTTTTCGCCCATTGAGATCACCTCATTTTAATAATATTTGTTAAGATAGAAAGAGTAGCTTACTATTTTCTACTTATAAATATTACTTAACCGTGTTGGATTCCTTACACGCTCTGCCTTGGGGAGTAGAACGTAATAAGTTACTAGAATCCTCTTAACATAGAATATGTAGGAGGTATCCGATAAAAACAGATAATTTTTTCTATGAGTATAAAAAAAATAAGTGCGATTTTTCAATCGCACTTATCTTCCATAGAGGAATAACCGTTCCTGCCCTATGATATATATAAACCGTTTTCGCCCAACCACTCTTGGGTAGTGGTGAAAACTTGGGGCCTCAATTATTATTAGAGGGATTCTTTTATTTTTTCTTTTCCCCTCTTTCTATATTTATTATAACAGAAATTTGAAAAAAAGTCAAATATTAGATTTTAATGAGTTGTTAAAAATTTTTAATAAAATAGAACAAACTCAAATATTAGAATTGATAAAATTTTTTTAACGGACATAGATCCAAACTCTTCCTTTCACTTCAATTGGTTTTGTTTCATTATTTCCGCATTTCCATGTATCATATGTTGGTATTTCACTAATAGTACCAATAATACATTCTGGATAATTTATAGCTTCTGCCTATGTCATAATACTAATGGTTCCATTGGGTCCGCTACATACAAAATCTCCAATATGTTTAGTATATTCTTCTAAAGATTCTAAAGGATAAGCTAGTACACGGCCAGTCACTGCGATTGGAGTTTTACAATCATTTGTTTCACCAATGCAGAACCCAAAAGTATCAGATATAATTTTACATCCTTTTTGTAAGCGTGCAGTTGTAATAGACATAGAACCATCCCCTATTTCACTTACACAACATCCAGCATTGGGATAATTACGTTCTAAAATATCTCCCTTATCATTTTTAATAAATATAATATTAGTCTATGCTTCTGGAACATTACGCATTTCTGCATAATCATTCCAAACTGCTCCGTGACATTTTGTAAATGTTGCTTCACCACTAGAGGAATAAATTTTCCATTTATTGCTACCAGCAGCTGCCGCAGCATCTTGTATATATACCCAACCATTATTGTCACTATTACCTAAGTATAAATGTCCGCCATTGCCACTAACACGGCCACCAGATGCCACAGAAAGTAATTTAGTTGATGGATTATAGAAAAATCCTGATGCTATTCTTGGAATACCATCTCCATCAGATGTTGAAGATATCCAAATATTTCTACTAACATTATCTGATACAGAACTAAGGTTACCATTAATACGTGTTGCAGTTGCAGCATTACCAGAACAAGAAGTCGAACTGCCACTAATATTTCCACTAAGATATCCATAAAATGTTACTCCATTATTAGTATCAACCGCGAATACACTTTTTGCTGCACCACTTCCATGCGCGGGTAAATAAATACCTCTACCACCACCAGTGGCTGCTTGAGCATACATATACATCTAACCAGAACCAGACTATACTCCAATCTAATTTTCTCTAGTAGTATTTCCATTGACACCAGCCCAAATCTTACCAGCCGTCATTTCTATTTTTGCGGCGGCATCATAACCATTTTGCCCGGGATAAAAAACTATACTATTATCAGAGGTAATATAAGTAGTTTCAGTACCGCCCGCAGTTAAACTTAGATTAGAAACAATAGTACTTACAGATTCTCCGCTACCAGCAACAAATAAACCGCCCGCACCAATTCTAATACCGGTACCATACTAGTCACCACTATCTACAATACCTAAAATCTGATAAGTAGCTGCGCTGCCCACATGATATAAACCATCACCCGCGAAATAAATTTTCCCTGGAAAAGTAGTGTTTCCACTAGCATCCAATAGTGTTAAAGTTCTTTTTACAGTAGTAAAAGTTCCGGTATACTATCTAACATAAATAGGTTCATTTCCATCATCTGCGGTAGCAACTTCTAGCCACCCGGCATTGGAAGCAGTCGCTCCTGCTGCAATACGTCCAAAATCATTAGCTCCAACAGTCCATCGAATTTGACGAGTAGTAGTTCCGCTATCACTAATAATAATATCAGCATTAGTAATAGATAACTCTCCAGTAATATTTGCTGAACCATTAAAATTTTGACCCCAAATTGTTCTAGTAGTTTGCAAAGTTGTTGCGGTTGCGGCATTACCTGTGCATGAACCAGATGAACCATCACAATTACCAGTAATACTGCCAGTTATCTTACTACTAAATGTTTTACTACCAGCAAAAGTTTGGGTGCCTGTATTAACTACGCCACTCTAACTTGCACTAGCATCTCTTACTGTAGATTTAGTTACACTAATAACGCCCTATGCATTCTATGAAATTGTAGCTATATAAGTAATACCAGAGCCACTTGCAGATGGATCGCTAACTGCAGTTTGAGTACCTTTTGCACTAATTGCACTTCTAAAAGCTGAGGCATTAGCTACTGCATAACTAGTAGTTCCATCTTTATTTGCATATAAATATATATAATTATTAACATTACTGCCATCTGTTTTATGATTGCGTAAATACATACGCATCAAGACTTGTCCATCAGATTGAGTATAAACCTATCCAACTTCCCCAGTCCATGTACCAAAATCTTTTGTATAAAATTCTACACCACTTTCTCTATTGGCAGATAATCCATTTGTAACTGAATTAAAATCAGTTAAATCATTTGTTGCTAGACGAATAACAGGACTTGCAGCCTAAACTGCAACCGCACCCTCAACCCATAATCTATATGATGTCTAATGAGCTTTATTGATACTTAAATAATCGACTCTTGTTTCTCCTAAATACGTCTTAGCACTATTATCAATATAATAAGTAGTACCATTAGCAAAGTAGTCTATACCATTATGAGTAGTATTACCATTAAAATAACTAGTTCCATTAACATATAACTTATAACTAGTATTATCGCTATTCTATCCAATAGCCAATCCTTTTCTTGCTCTAAATCTGGGTGCAGTTACAGTTAAATTACCACCATCATTATCACTAGATTCTGTGGTTACAAAATGAAAACTTGCTCCTGTAGCCGCGGCATCATGCGTTGTATATATTAATGCACCAGCCTATGCATTTAAAGTAGCGCTAGTATTAAATATAATTTGAGGACCACCATCTCCAAATTTAAACACACCAGGAGTATTACTTAATAATGGATAACAGGTGGTTGGATTATTACTATCGGTATTATTACCATATGCTTCACCCCAAATAATTAAACCATTAATACGTACATCTACTGTTTGATTATTTCGTGAATTTGACTATAAGTAATTATTTAATACTTCGATATGATTAGCCGCGCTAATAGTATTATCTCCACTATAATATGCTATACGAGTTGCAGTACCATCATTTACAGTAGCCTTTAACTCATATGTCATTGCATAGGTTTTACCATTACTATCTGTATATATTCCTTTATATTGAGTGCCAGCAGCGTCTTTATAAACTAATGGATATGATGTATGAGTAGTGGGATTACTGCCATCTGCAGGAATACTTATATAAATAGATTTATTTCCTTCAGTACCATTGTGTCCAGCACTAATAATAGTTGATCCATGATGATGCTATCCTGTTGAAGAAGTTGCTCCAATCCATAAATTTGAGCCATTATCATATATACCAGCATATTCATTAGAATCACTATCTATTAATCTTAAACCATATCCAGTTCTATCTATTTTAAAATTACTGTGCGAAATAATATTTCCATTACTATAGGTTGCCCCATTCACATATAACTTGTATGTATCATCATTTCCGCCAATTCCTAATTTTCCACTTATCTATAAATATCCAGAAGCGGTTTCAATAATTCTACTAGTATAATCAGCTGTGCTACCTCCAAAATGAAAATCAATAAATGGAGTGGCACTTGATAATTCAATCCAAGGCGCGAAAAAACCCCCTGAAGCAGTTAATTGCCCATTAAAATATCCGGGGCCATTTACATATAATTTATAATTTGTATCAGGGGTAGACCCTATACCTACCTTTCCATTAAAATAAGCATCACCAGTATCTAACTATACCCAAGCGGTTACTACACCCTTACCAACAAATTCAATCTTATCTTCGTCTCCTATAGTATCATTTACATAATCATAATTATAAATAATACCATAATTAGTCGCGCGGTTAGTTCTATGTAAAATCCAGGTATCGGCAGTTACCCCGGTCCCCGTCTATAATAAAGCTTCACTAGGACTAGATGCATTTACATCTCCAATAATTCTTTTTGCATAATAGGTTGTTAAATTTTGACTTCCAGTTGCCACTTAACACACCTCCATTTTATCTTTCTTCTTATATTATATCATACCCCATAAGAGAAAGTCAAATAAAAAATTGGACGCATTTTCATGCGCCCAATTTATTCTTTTATTCACTAATAAAAGTCATATTCACATTAATATATATTCGATCTTCACCTAAATTCTCATTTATAGTATCAATGTGCGCGTTAATATTACTTAAATCATAAATTAATGTATCATCATGATATATTTTAATAGATGTAATTGGAACTTCTCCTAGTGCATTTAATGTATCTATATTATCTGTTTCCAATGATAAATATGCATTACTACTAATATTATCTCCATTAAAACTAGTAACTTTACTATAACTAGTAACAGGAAATTCCGAATTATTTAAAACAATTACATTCATAATTATATTCCTCCAGAAAGCTAATTAATCAAATCCATAATATCAATATTCTTATTATATGCCATTTGTCGCGCAAGAACTTCCAAATTCCCATTACTTTTAAGCATATTCGCAATAAATGCTGTATTTGGATTTGTCTACAATAATTGTGCGAGCATAGCTTGCGGGTCTTGTGCATTTTTAACCTATTGCATCATCCCGCGTACTTGCTCAATTGATCTAGTCAGTTGTTCCTGCTGGCCCATTTGTGATTGGGGCAGCGGCATTGCGTTTCGCATTTGACTTATTCTACTTGCCATTTATCCATTCCTCCACAGCGCCTAATCGCGCTAAAATATTTTCT
>Ga0247610_10001163_pt1 | contig 33541 bp, 37 predicted proteins | sample 174DNAGHGhighgp2_FD_193483 | JGI IMG/M metagenome (GOLD analysis project Ga0247610, IMG submission 193483) | Sheep rumen microbial communities from Palmerston North, Manawatu-Wanganui, New Zealand - 1742 DNA GHGhigh gp2 | ecosystem: Host-associated > Mammals > Digestive system > Stomach > Rumen...
GCTATAAAGGTACAAAAAAATCTGCACATAGCCAAATTGTTTCATGACTATGTGCAGGCTTTAATTGTTAAAAAGAACCTACAGGGACTTTTTCAGTGCCCTCCCAGAATGCGATATTTTTCACCAACTCTTCCGTCAGCATAAAAATTGCCAATATTTGCATTATTTTATAACACATTGATATTAAGTCAATTACAAAACAGCGCGTATATTTATGCATTCAAAACCGACTGTTTATGCAGAAAAATCGGTGTTTTTGGGCTTAAAAAACATATATTTTTAGCCTGCTAACATATCATGTAACACTCGTAACTCATATAGTTACGCCAATAACTATATGAGTTACGAGCAAAAACATATAATTTGAGCATCGAAAACAACATATTCGGACTCATTAACATCTCATTCGAGTTTTTTCAAGAAAATTTTTTGTCGGAGTTTTTTCAAGAGAAAAAGGAGAGAGGTAAGAGGTGAGAGAGTAGATGTGAGGAGTGAGGATTGAGAGGTGAGAGGGCAGAAGTTAGGAGCGAAAGGAAGAGGTGAGAGGGGATGCCGATAGGCATCGGATGTCGGTAGCCAGCCATACAGAAACGCCGATAGGTGTTTCGAAATGGCTGGGAAATGGAAAGGGGCGTGAGGATAAGCCTGCCATAGGTAGGCGATATGGCTCATCGTGTCCCCTACCTACAGGCAGGGCATTCCGTTTGCGGCGTTCTATATTCCAGCCATTTACTTTCCCTCGCTATCGCGAACAGTGACCGTTGGTTCGGTCTACCTACGGCAGACCTGCATAGCTGGCTACTGACATCTAATGCCTACGGCATCTTTTCGTGCTGTAAGACTATTTAACGACATCGACCACAAACACAATCTTTCAATCCTCAATCTTCAATCTTCAATCTTCAATCTTTCAGAGGTGAGGGACGAGAAAAACAAAAAATTCCAATAAGGGGAATCATTCACACTCTTATTGGAACTTTCTTTAGACCAAAAACTCGGATTAATTGAAGTCAATGAAACGACCAGAATAGCCATGAACACGAGGTGGCTCATCGCTGCCAGTTATAGTACCACCAGGACCACCACCAGTAATACCAGTATCACCTCCATCGACTTTAATTCCTCCAGAACCTGCCATGATAGCAACGTTTTCCGTCATCGTCACGAGACGAGTCTTTGGCGTAGAATAAACTTGTTTTTTCATTTTGTTTGATGTTTAAAAAATTATTATATATAACAGTATGTGTTTTGTCTCAGGCAATTGGTTTCAACCGTAGCTTTCGCCAATCACAAGAAACGAAAAATTCGTCCAAAAGTAAATCATATTTTCGACAATTAGCCCAAAGAATTATTAATTAGTTTTAAACATACAACAACTGATTACATGTTAACTGGCATTAACCGTATCGTTGAAACAAAAGTGTAAACACACTCAAAACACACGACAAAATAACATCGAAATCTTGGATAAAAGACCAAATCTACATGAATATTTTTTCCATTTTTTTATTTATCCATACAATTTGTGTATTTTTGGTTTCGACATAATTTCTGGCACTCGACAATAAAAGAAAAAAGGTGTTTTTCTTTTGTATTACTCACGTTTTTTCGTACCTTTGCAAATATCTGTAAACAATTAAAAACAAAAAAATGATGAATAAAATGACGAAATGGGTATTTGCTGCCATCATTGCCGTATGCAGCACAATGACGGTAAACGCAGCACAAGACGAGAAGAACGGAAAACCGTATTTCACGACAGACGAGTTACCAAACATGGTGAACTTCCTCCCACCACCTCCTGAGTTTGAGTCGGGACGATTCGTATCTGACCAGACACAGCACCTTTGGGGAAAATTGCAACGACTGAACAAGGAGCGTGCCGACATGGCTATTCGCGATGCCGCATACGGTATGCAAACCATTATCAACGAGTATGGCGGTATCTTCGGACTGAATGTCACCAAAGAGGAAACGCCGGAGATATATACAATCTTGCAAGACGTGGGAGCTACGTGCGACAGTATGGTGTATAAGGCAAAGAAACACTATTCACGACTTCGCCCATACGTGTATTACGAAGAGGGCACCTTGGTACCGGAGAAAGAGGAGAAACATCGCAACGAGGGTTCGTATCCTTCAGGCCACACCTGTTTGGGGTGGACAATGGCATTGCTGATGGCAGACATCAATCCCGCAGCTACGGATGAGTTGCTGGCACGTGGTTATGAGTATGGACAGAGCCGTGTAATAGCTGGCTATCACTGGCAGAGCGACGTAGATGCTGCTCGTTTGGCTGCATCTGTACTCTATGTCAAATTGCAAGGTAACGAACGCTTTAAGGCACAGTTGGCAAAAGCCAAGGAGGAGTTTGCACAAAAGACGGGCAGCACGGCAAAAGTGGTAAACATGCAGAATGAGACATCTGCCAAATCAACACGTGCCTACACCGTAAACGGTACTCCTGCCACAAACAACACCCGTGGCATCATTATTAAAAATAACAAGAAGAGTGTAAGGTATTAAATACCCTCAATCATTTTTTCACAGAAAAGATTATATTTGAGACAAACAAGAAGCGCATTGCAAATTTTTTGCAATGCGTTTCTTGTTTGTCTTGAAAACTAATTATTCGTCAACTGGCAATTATGGCAGAAAGATGGAGATGTGTTCATTTGCCAAAGCCTTCTAAATTCTTGCGCTTTCTTTGAATTGAGAACAGACATCACATCATGTTCAAAAACATTCCCAAAATGTAGAAGTTTTGGAAATGGCTTACCACAACAAGGAACATAGTAACCATCCCAAGTGATGTAAGGATACTCCCAAGCAAAAATACAATCTTGGAAAGTACCATCTGTTGGATAACTGGGACCAGTAATTTCCATATCACCCCATTCTGCACTTCTTTGTCGCATGGACTCAACGGCATTCAAAAAATCTTCAGACAAGAAGAAATCATAAAAACTACGGGGAGCATTTGGCTGTGCAGCAATGCTGACACAATTAAAATTCACGTAGGCGACACCCATGTTTCGTGAAAATTCGACGATGTTGCTCATTTGGGTATAGTTGTCTGGACTTACAACGCAGTTAATCATGCTTGTTATATCGATTCCGCATTCTAATACAAATCGGATATTGCTTGCAACCTCTTCGAAAGATGCACCTTTGCGTATCGTATTATACGTATCTCCAATGCCATCGATAGAAAACTGAATATTGTCAATATAAGGCAGTACCGGTTTTATAGCTTCGCGGAAGCCTCGGATATGGGCATTTGTAGAAATTGTTATAATAATGCTTTTTTTCTTTGACTTGATATACTTCACCACGTCTAAAAGGTGTGGATAAAGAAACGTTTCACCAAGACCAGTCAATCCACAGGAATCTAAATATGGGTACATTTGGTCGATAATTTGTTTAGCCTTTTCTAAAGGCATAAAGCCTACATCCATTGCCTTACCATATTCATGCTCACGAGGACACATTGAACAATGCAAATTACAAACATTTCCTAATTCTAGCATTACATTTGTTGGATGAACAATAGTCAGAGACTTATGTCTGTTATGCTTTAATGCCAAAATACGATTGCCTAAGTATAAAAGAAAGTCCCTATTTAATTTTGTATTCATCAGCAACTTAACCAACAAATGCCGACGACGTTTGTTTAATTTTTCTAACATATTTTACTTAGTTATATTTATTCTTTGTAAATATCTTGAACCATGAAGTACATGTCTACGAGGGATGACTGACAAACACTCTATACGTTTCATTTTCGGCAAGTTTCACCTTAAAGTTCGCTTACAAAGATAATGTTTTTTATCGATAACAGCAAGAAAGATGTGAAGAATGTACCCTTTATGTCCATTCTTCCTTATCTTTGCTATTGGATTCATTCATAATAGAAAACCACGTTGTCGTTCTTGATAACAGCAGCAGTAGTTAAGTAATAAGACTATTGTCTTTACACCTTAACTCCTTGAAACTCCTGAACTACATATAAGTTGAATGAATGCGAAACTTGAATAAACTGCAATTAACAATCATATTCCCCCTCTTAATCCAATCATTTCTTGTTGTCGTACTCATTGCTCGCTTTTCCCTTCTTTATTGTAGTCTTTATGCAATAGCAGACCTTCTTTGGCATTCAATGGCGACACAACTGGTTTTCCTGTTTTGGCTTCAAGTTCCATACGTGCATTACGGGCAATCTCACCGCCTTGACGGGCTACGTCAATATGGTCACCAAACGTTTCTGGGTTCTGGCTTTCAGAAATTTCTTTGGTAGAAAGTTCTGCTAACATGTTCATCACCAACTCGCGATTAGTCATGTTGTCACGCAGGTTCTCTTTCTTTAATCCCTTGAATTTCTTGTACTCCCGTGCTGTCATACCTGCCCATGTATGATAGATGATGTCGGTCAGTGTGGCAAACTGTACGCTTTCTTCCAGTCCATGCCGTTTCCACTCGTCAGTCAGGTCTTTGCGTATCTCAATGGACTTCAGACGCTGGTTAATCCAGTTGTCAGAATAGCCCAAACGCTTGTAGTCAGCAAGTGCTTGTTTAATGCCCAATTCTGGGTCTTGCATCTGGTCAATCCGAAGCGCAGCAACTTGAGCCATCCATTGCTTAAACGGCTCAGCCTTAGGTGATGGGATAGACTGAATCAGTCTGAAAAGCTGTTCTGTATCAGCCACATCTGTCTTTCTCATCTTTCCGTCAGCGGCTTGAAGTTTCAAAGCGTTACAATTTGTAACGGTTTCATTTCCTTCTTTTTTTAGACGTTTTTTTAGCACTCGCCAGTAAGTTTGCGGATTTGAACTGTCTGTAAGTACTGCGCAAACATCTACTACAGCAAAGTACCACTTTTCTTCCACGTCGTCATATATGGCTCGAACTTTCTTCTCTTCAAAGAGTTTTATCTGATTGAACTGTGTCATACCTTATTAATTAATTTCTGTACTTCTATGTATTTTTTCTAAACATCTCATTTGTCCGATAAATGATGATATGTTGTTCGTCCATACCTTATTTTTATAAGCTACAATTCACTATTATATTCCTCTCTCAGCCCAATCACCTCTATCTAAGTTTCTATAGCCAATGGCCTCTGCGATATGCTGTGACTGCACTTTTTCAGAATTATCTAAGTCAGGATAGTAATTGTCATCGGCAATGTTTCATTTGCGTTTTGCCTTCTTTTCAATTCCTTTTATTGATTCCAGATAAGCCTGCTCAACAGAAGAAAGTGTCTTTACTTGATACTTGCGATATTCTGCGATAGCTTTCGTCATTGCCTCTTCATGGCTAACAGAGCCACCATCGGTTAGTAAATCCTCGCCAATAGAACTGATATTGTTGTCAAGCTGACGAACATAATCTTCCATATACATCGGACGATGTTTCAAAGCCTGTATTTCGGCAAAGTCAAAGTATCCAGATACAAGGTTATTCAGGATCTTTAGCTCTTCAGCTGACAGATAGTTCTTGGCTATTTTCACATCGTTTAAACAAGGTAGTTCACCCTTGAAAGTCGTTAATCCCATAAAAGGCTTATCTGCATCAGCCCGCTCATAGATTACTTCAGCAGCCGTATGGCCATGAGCAGCATAGTGTAACTTATTCTGAACAATTTTGAAGAACAACTTTGACGTTTCAGAACGCGGGTCATAGTCAACTGCTGTGGCATACAGGTCGAGCACCTGCCGATAAAGCACTTTCTCCGAAGAACGGATGTCACGAATGCGATCAAGCAGTTCCTTCCAATAGCTTCCGCCACCTAAGTTTTTCAGTCGTTCGTCGTCCAAAGCAAAGCCTTTCACGATATACTCATGCAACCGTTCCGTTGCCCATTGGCGGAAACGAGTAGCAATGATTGAGCGAATGCGATAGCCTAATGAGATAATCATATCAAGATTATAATATGGAATCTCACGAGTTACCTCCCTGCTTCCTTCTTGCCGAACCTGTCGGAATTTCCGACAGGTTGCCTCTTCCTCTAACTCACCTTCCTCATAAATGTGTTTGATATGTTCTACCACATTGGTACGGGAAGACCTATAGAGGTCTGCCATTTGTTGTTGTGTTAGCCACACGGTTTGATCCTCCAGACGTACGTCTAATCGGATTGTTCCGTCTTCCGACTGATAAATGATGATATTCTGTTGTTCGTCCATACCTTATTATTTATAAGCCACAATTCACAATCATATTCCTCTCTCAGCCCAGTCGCCTCTATCTAAGTTTCTATAGCCAATGGCCTCTGCAATATGTTGTGACTGTACTTTTTCAGAATTATCTAAGTCTGCAATGGTTCTGGCGACTTTAAGAATACGGCTATAGGCTCTTGCGGACAATTTAAGTCTTTCCATCGCCATCCGAAGCATTTCCATAGAAGCGGCATCAAGTTCTGCAAACTGATGCAACATTCGCTCTGTCATTTGAGCATTGCAGTGAACGCCCTTGAAATTCTTGAAACGAGCTTCTTGTATTCTACGAGCTGCAATCACTCTTTCTCGTATCTTGGCACTTGGTTCTCCCTGAGCCATTTTGCTTAAATCCGAGAACGGTACAGCCTGTATCTCGCAATGAATATCTATACGGTCAAGCAAAGGACCTGAAATCTTTCCCAAATAACGTTGTATTTGTCCTGGTGTACAGCAACACTGGTGTGTAGCATCACCATAATAACCACACGGACAAGGATTACAGGATGCGACAAACATAAAATTGCAAGGCATATCAACACTGTATTTTGCTCTACTGATAGAGATTTTCCTGTCTTCAAGCGGTTGTCGTAGCACTTCCAATGTCTGTTTGTTGAACTCCGTGAGTTCATCGGCAAACAACACGCCATTATGAGCTAATGAAATTTCGCCTGGTTGTGGAGTTGCGCCTCCTCCAACCAGTGCCACCTGTGAAATAGTATGGTGAGGACTACGAAATGGGCGTTGCGAAATGAGTGACGTGTCACTCCCAAGCTTTCCCGCCACAGAATATATTTGCGTAGTCTCCAAACTCTCATGCAATGATAGGGGCGGCAGAATAGTAGGAAGACGTTTTGCCATCATACTCTTGCCACTCCCTGGAGGACCCACCATAATAAGATTATGCCCACCTGCAGCAGCTACTTCCAAGGCACGTTTCACGTTTTCTTGTCCCCTCACGTCCATAAAGTCCAGATCAAAGTGAGATTGGTGCTCGTAAAACTCCTTTCGTGTATCAATCACCATAGGAGAAAACTGTTTTCTGCCAACGAGGAAATGAATCACCTCTTCTAATGATTCCATGCCATATACGTCTAATTGATTCACAACAGCAGCCTCTCTGACATTCTGCTTTGGAACGATGAGCCCTTTAAACTTCTCCTTTCTCGCCAAAATAGCAATGGGCAGGGAGCCACGTACAGGTTTCAACTTACCGTCAAGTCCTAACTCACCCACCATCATGTACTCATTGATGAGTTCGCTCTCTATGCTTCCGTTGACAGCCAAGATACCGATGGCAAGCGGCAAGTCATACCCACACCCCTCCTTTCTCACATCGGATGGACTCAAATTAATAGACAAATCAGCTACAGGCATTCTATATCCGTTATTGGAAAGAGCCGACCGAATGCGATTCATACTCTCCTTCACCGATGTATCAGGCAGTCCCGTGAGATGAAATTGCACACCTCTCGTCATATTCAGTTCTATCGTGACGGTCATTGTCTCCAATCCCATCACGGAAGCACTATAAGTCTTTACAAGCATATTGGTTTTATCATGGTATTATTTGCTTGCAAAAATACGAAATAATTCAGCAAAAGAATCATTTATGAGCCAAAAAGTTTTTACGACTTTACATTTTCCTTTTTTCTCAGTCGTCGATAGACATAAATGAATGCAGGAACCAAGAACAAATCTGCTGATACCCAAGCCACGGGATCACCATAACAAACACCCAAGAAATGGAAAGCTGGCACAATCCATAGGCTTACGCCACAACGGGCTATCATCTCCATCACACCAGATAGCATGGAAAGATTGCTGTAGCCCATGCCTTGAATGGAATAGCGCAAGATGGTGAGCAATCCCAATACGGGATAGAAATAATTGGCTATACGCATAAACATAGCCGCGTTCTCAACGATGGCAGCAGACGACTGTACAGAGGTGTCATGTGTATCTACAAATGCCATCATCATATTGTCGGCGAAGGGATAGATTATCAATACCGTAAACACGAAATACACCAACATAATCTTGATGGCAGAGCGCACCCCATCCTTGATACGCACGACTTGATGTCCTCCCAAGTTTTGCCCGCAATAAGTAGCCATTGCCACACCGATATTCTCAAACACACAGGTAAAGAGATACTTCACACGCATGGAAGCCGTAAACGCAGCTACATAAACTGTTCCCAAGGCATTGTTGGCACTCTGCAACATGATGATACCGATGCCCGTGATGCTGAACTGCAATCCCATGGGAATGCCAGCATTGAGCAGATGTCCCACCATGCGGTCATGATAGGCTCGCTCACTGCGTGTGGGAATCAGCACTTGCAGATGCTTACGAATATACACCATGCACAACAGAGCCGAAAACATTTGAGACAGCAAGGTAGCTATACCTGCCCCTTCTACTCCCCATCCCATCATCATGATAAGTATCACGTCTAACAAAACATTCAGCAATGATGCCGCTATCAAGAAATAAAACGGTTGTCTTGAGTTTCCCAATGCCCTGATAAACCCTGCCAGTAAGTTGAAGGCAATGGTAAACGGAATGGTGAGGAATTGCAGGAACAAGAACACAAAGGCATCATGGAAAATATCATCAGGTGTGTTCACCACTCGTAAGATACGTGCGCAAAAGATACAAGTGACGATGGTCAACACCACGGCTATCACCACCGCCACACGGATGGCATTAGCCACGTAGGCTCGCATCTTGGAATAGTCTTTTGCGCCAAATGTCTGCGCCACAGGAATGGCAAACCCAGCACACGCTCCATTGCAAAAGCCCATGATAAGAAACATGATAGACGATGTTGCTCCTACCGCTGCCAATGCCTCCACACCAATCCATCTGCCCACAATGGCAGCATCGACAATGAGATATACTTGTTGGAGAATGTACCCCAACACCAACGGAAGTGCAAAACTTACAATCTTTGCGGTAGGATTTCCCACCGTCATATCATTTACATGGCTCACAATTTCAAAAAGTATTGATGTACGCGCGTATCTTGGTTTAGTTCTGGATGAAATGCCGTGACCAGTTGTCTGCCTTGACGCGCGGCGACGATATGACCGTCCACCTCAGCAAGAACCTCACACTTATCAGTCAGCACTCTATTGATATAGGGCGCACGGATGAAGGTCATGGGAACGCGCTCTCCCACTCCCTTCATGTCATGCTCCACATAAAAACTTCCCAATTGTCTGCCGTAGGCATTTCGTGTGACATCTATATCCATCGTACCGAGACAGGTTCCCGACAAGAGTATCAATCCCGCACAGGTGCCGAAGACGGGAAGTCCGTCACGTATGGATTGCTGGATGGGTTCAAACAACTGCAACTCACGTAACAATTTACCTTGCACGGTAGATTCTCCTCCCGGAATGACGAGACCGTCTTTATGCCTATCCCAATCCGACAACTTTCTCACTTCAAACGTATCTGCTCCCAAGCGATGGAGCATCTGCGCATGTTCGACGAAAGCCCCTTGTAAAGCCAATACTGCAATGGTCTTTTTCATTCTTCTCTTCAATGGTTATTTCATCACTTTCCTCTCTCAGCCATCAACAGTTCTATTTCCTGTTCATTGATTCCAACCATAGCCTCACCCAAGTCTTCGCTCAACTCTGCCAGCACCTTGGGATCATTATAATTGGTTACAGCCTTCACAATGGCAGCGGCTCGCTTGGCTGGGTTGCCACTCTTGAAGATACCACTTCCCACAAAGACTCCTTCTGCACCTAATTGCATCATCAATGCCGCATCTGCCGGAGTTGCCACACCGCCCGCAGCAAAGTTTACTACCGGCAACTTTCCATTATCATGAACATATTTCACCAACTCATAGGGAGCCTGCAATTGTTTGGCAGCCTCAAACAATTCATCTTCTGCCATTGAGACCAATCTACGAATCTCACTCTGCATCAACCTGATATGACTTACCGCTTGTACCACGTCACCTGTACCAGGTTCGCCTTTCGTCCTGATCATCGTTGCTCCCTCGGCTATTCTTCTCAATGCCTCTCCTAAATTCTTCGCTCCACACACAAAGGGAACGTCAAACTGCGTCTTGTCTATATGATAGATGTTATCGGCAGGACTCAGTACCTCGCTCTCATCTATATAGTCTATCTCTATGGCTTGTAGTATCTGTGCTTCGGCAATATGTCCGATACGACACTTAGCCATCACGGGTATCGTAACGGCAGCTTGTATTCCCTTAATCATCTTCGGGTCGCTCATACGCGACACTCCTCCCGCTGCGCGAATGTCAGCAGGAATCCTTTCCAATGCCATTACCGCACACGCACCAGCCTGTTCTGCTATGCGTGCTTGTTCGGGGGTAGTCACATCCATAATCACTCCGCCTTTCAGCATTTGCGCCAAATTGCGATTCAATGTTTGTCTGTCTTCTTTCATAATTTCCTGAATTTAGTGGGACTCATGTTCTTCATCTTTTTAAAGAACTTCGTAAAATGTGCTTGTGATGAGAAGCCACAGTCGTAGGCTATCTCTTGTACGGTTTTATCCGTGGTATTTAGTTGCAACTCTATTTCCTTGATAAGCCGTTCGTCAATAATCGTCTTGGGAGCCTTTCCACAAATGCGCCTTGTCACCTGAGCCAAATATCTGGAACTCACGTTTAGGCTGTCTGCATAGTAATGTACGTCGCTATTGGTTCGCACATGCGTTTCAAGTGTGTCAATGAACTCATTATACAATTCGCTGCTACGACCTTGCAATCCTCCCATCCTTACCACTTGTGCATTTACATACGACTTGGCAAGTTGTATGGCTTGTTCCTCACTCTCGCCCTTGCTGAGATACACGGCAACGGCACTCGAATAATGATTGGCAAGACCGTGCATCGGAATGGCATCTAATTTGATGACAAGTGTGCAAAGGGGCAACAGTCTTTCTTCAATGGCAAGTGACACCTCTGCAGGAACAAGCGGATCTCCACAGCTTGACAACGAAACGGAATCTAAAATCACATGCCTTGGCTTGTATTTTTTCAAGGCATTGACAATAACATCCACAACGTCTAAGCGCCTAATCATCCCAATCTTGACCACATCAGGCTCCACATCGTTCATCACAGCTTCAATCTGTCCTTCCACGATAGATGCCGGCAAGTCATGAAACTCTTGTATTCCAAGCGTGGTTTGCACCGTTACGGAAGTGATTGCCGAAACAGCATATCCTCCCAAGGCAGAGATGGTCTTGATGTCTGCTTGTACGCCTGAGCCACTCGTTGAGTCGCTTCCCGTAACGGTCAATATGGGTTTCATTTCATTCACGATGCAAAGAAAACACTTTTTTGCGAAACCACAAAAACATGTTCCTTTTATGACAAGGAAAACTTCAATTTATGCAAATATACGGCAACTTTTTCAAAAAAATGAGAATAGATAGACATAGATTTGCTATTTTTTTGTACTTTTGCACTTGTATGAAAATTTTTACGAGTGCTCAGATTCATGAGCTTGACAAATATACCATCCAAAAAGAGTCTATCCGTTCGATAGACCTCATGGAACGTGCAGCCAAGGCTCTCACCCACGCCATTATGGAGGAATGGGATGCAAGTACACCTGTTGTGGTCTTCGCTGGTCCAGGCAATAATGGTGGCGACGCATTGGCAGTGGCACGATTGTTAGTGGAACAAAGTTATAAGGTTTCCGTTTACCTTTTCAATATCCACAACCAACTTTCAGAGGATTGTGCGACCAACAAGAAAAGGCTCATCGACGGAAAGAAAGTGAAGGACTTTAATGAAATCACGCTCGACTTCGACCCTCCTAAGTTGGACGAATCTACCTTGGTGGTTGACGGCTTGTTTGGTACGGGATTGAACAAACCTCTGAGTGGCGGTTTCGCCTCATTGGTGAAGTATATTAACCAATCGCCTTGCAAGGTGGTCAGCATAGATATGCCTTCAGGACTGATGACGGAAGACAACACCTTTAATATCAACGTCAACATCATCAGGGCTGACCTTACCCTTACCTTACAGTTGCGTAAGTTGTCGATGATGCTTACCGACAACCAGCAATATATTGGCAGATTGCGCGTGTTAGATATTCATCTTTCACAAGAATATATCCAAAACACCAAGACTCCTTTCACCATCGTGGAAGAGGCTGACGTGAGGAAACTACTGAAACCTCGTGGCGACTTCGTTCATAAAGGACAGATGGGAACGGCGCTTCTCATTGCTGGCAGTTATGGAATGGCGGGCGCTGCTGTACTCTCCACTCGTGCGTGTCTGCGTGCCGGCGTGGGAAAGGCTTACGTTCACACACCAAGAAGAAACTACGACATCTTGCAGACTTCCGTACCAGAAGCTATCCTGCAAATGGACCGTGAAGAGGTTTACTTCTCTGAGGCTGTTGACACTACCGACTTTGATGCCGTGGGCATTGGTCCTGGCATTGGCATTCACGAAAACACTGCCATCGCTCTGATTGCGCAAATTCGCCGTGCCCAATGTCCTACCGTATTGGATGCTGATGCACTGAATATCCTTGCCAACCATCGTGCATGGATGCAACAGCTGCCTAAAGACTTGATCATGACTCCACACCCCAAGGAACTTGACCACTTGGCTGGAGGTTCCGGAACGAGTGACGGATGTTATGAACGCCTGTCTAAAGCACGCGAGCTGGCTCAACATATTCGTGCCTATATTCTCTTGAAAGACCATTTCTCAGCTCTTTGTATGCCCGATGGTCGTGTATTCTTCAACCAAACAGGCAATTCCGGTATGGCTACGGCAGGTAGCGGCGATGTGCTTACCGGCATCATCACGGGGCTCTGCGCACGTGGCTACAAACAGGGTGACGCTTGCATATTGGGAATGTACCTTCACGGACTGGCTGGCGACCTTGCCGCACGCGACTTGGGTAAGGAGAGCCTCATTGCCAGCGACATCATCAATTACTTGCCAAAGGCTTTTAAACAAATAGAAGATTAAAACGAATGAAAAAAATCTTTAGCGCAGCATGTCTGTCATTGCTTTTCGCCTTGTCTGCAAAAGCACAGTTGCCCTTCGAGGGAATGTCGTATTATCTGCCCAAGACAGAAATCCAATTTGTCTTCCTCATGGAAAAGACGACCTACGAACCTGGGCAACTCTCCATGTATGCCGAAAGATACATGAAAAAGAATGATGTTGCCCAAAAACCTTTCGTAGAGCATCGCATCATCGACATGAAGATGATTCCTGTGGGAGTACCTGACACTGCCAAGCACTTCACGCTCTCTATGGACAAGAAATATTCCGTGGGCGAGGTGCATCTCTCTGACAACGGACTGTTGCTTTCCATCAACGAGCAACCGAAAGCCGTTGCCCAACACAAGCCATTCGTTTCTGCTCCCAAACCACCAGTCTTGAATCCCAAAGACTTTATGAACGAAGACATTCTCACGGCTGGAAGCATGGCAAAAATGGCAGAACTCACGTCACAAGAGATTTACGATATCCGAGAGAGTCGCAACCTTTTGTCCCGCGGACAAGCAGAGTTCATGCCCAAAGACGGCGAACAGTTGCGTATCATGATGCGTGGATTGGATACGCAGGAAAGAGCCTTGCGACAGGCATTTGAAGGACTGACCGTGAAAGACACCACTGAGGTCATCATCACTTACGTTCCCACTCATGCCGTAGAGAAGGAGCTCATCTTCCGCTTCTCAAAAAGACTGGGCTTCACTGACGTAGATGACTTGGGAGGAACACCTTATTATATATCTGTTGAAGAAGAGCAGAAGAGTGAATCCATCCCCGAAGATACCAAGAAAGACAAAGACGACATCGGGTTGAGGGTTAATATGCCTGCTAAAATCAAGGCGACACTCTTCCAGCAGGAGAAACCTATCTCTTCGCATACGCTCTACATAGGACAACTTGGTACTACAGAGAACCTTAGCGGTGCCTTGTTTGGACGTAAGCAAACGGTAAAGCTCAACCTAAACCCCATCACGGGAGCATTGGAAAGTATCAAGGAAGAAAGCCTTCAGTAAAGGCTTCATCAAACTAAAAATATTCATGTTCATTCAATATACTGATGAGTTGTATTGAATGAACATGGTTTTTTGTGCAAGAATAGTTTAATCTGCGTCACGGATTTATAAAACTACGTCACAGTTTTATAAAACTACGTCGCAGTTTACTTAATCTGCGACACGGATTAAAGAATATCATGGACTCAAGCGAAAAACCATAGGGAAAGAAGATTGAAATAGAAGGTTGTCATTACAAAACAATCAATACTAAACGCGAAACACATCAGACTGCAGCGCAGTCTCCGCTCTGTAACGCAGTGTCCGAAGGACCTGCGGATAGTAAGCTGTGGGGGGAAGCACTCTGAATGAGTGCCCCCATACATGCAGAGGGCGACTCTTTCAGAGTCGTTTTATCCATCCTTTATCTATCCGTGGGTACTGCGCACCCACGGTTATCGAGCGGTGACGCTTTCAGCGTCTTTCTAAATGCACTTCATATTCCCGCATACATTTCTATCTAATGATTCTTTTCAGATGAAAACCCAGAAATGAAGGTAAGATAGATATTCTGTCACCCCAGTCGGGGTTTCAATATGCTTATGTATCCTACGCAGGGGTTTCGCTGCGCTCCACCACCTGCCTATCATCTTATCGCCCCTATCGGGGCTTACTATAACAAATGCAATGATATGCGAGCTGACCCACATAGCACTGAAAGTGCGTTAGAACACAGGCAGGGGGTGTAGCGTAGCGAAACCCCTGCAAAAGTAGCTGTCAGCAACGAAGTACCAAAGGTACGACAGATGTTCTGTCACCCAGTAGGGGCTTACAAGTCATATCTCATGCTTCTTGCCTCATGCTTCTTGCCTCTTACCTCTTGCTTCTCACTTCATACTTCTTGCAATTCCACTATGGCTAAGCCTTGTTGAACTTATCCTTAGGACGCTTGCAACGAGGACACTTCCAATCATCGGGCAGGTCTTCGAATGCCACTCCATCATGTTCGGCAGGATCATAGACGTAGCCGCAGATGGAACATACATATTTGCCTGAAGCCTTGAACTCAGAGAAATCAACCTCTGCCAACACAGTGGGTACTGGATTGTCAAGATCCATCACGCGCTTGGCTTCCAGATTCTCGTAACCCTGAGGAGAGTGAGTAGAGAGATAAACTGTTGGATGGTTGCGGATAAACTCACGTATGCGGTTCTGCGTCTCACGGGCTGCAGGCAGGTCATCGAAAACGACGGAGAGTTTATCCTCATACAAAGCCTCATCAACATAGGTAATGTCACCATGAATCATATAGAACAGTCCATCCATCTCCACCACGATGATACTGTTGCCATTAGTATGACCTTTAGCCTTGATCAGGTAAATACCATCCTGAATTTTCTGACATTCAGGGAAGTTGTAGTAAGCACCATCAGTGAAACTGACAGGCACCAGATTGGTGAGACCCTGCAGTTCGGCAGCACTCAACTCATCTTTATTGACATAGATCTTGGCATTGGGAAATGACTTCAATTCACCACTATGGTCAGCATGGCGGTGGGTGAGCAGAATCTTGGTTACCTGCTCTGGTTTGTAACCCAAGGCTTCAAAAGCATCCATATAAGTACAGATATCTTTTCCCGTGTAAGCGACAGAATTCTCGTCGGGCGTTTCTTCTGGAGTGCCAGAAGGAATGCCTGTATCTACCAGGATCACTTCATCACCCATATCGATAAGATAGTTCTGAAGACTACCGCGATAGCGGATGTTCTTGTCAAACTTGTCTGCGCCCTCTTCGCCACCGAACGCAAACGGCTGGGTATAGAACCCGTCTCGTCTGAATTTAACTGCTTTAATTTCCATAACACAATAAGTTTTTTAAATTATTGCAAATATACACATTTTGCCCTATCTTCAATAACATTACACAAACATTTATGATACTTTTTGCAAATTAAGATGAATATGAAAGTGCAAAGTTTTCCAAATTAGCGTTCTATTTATAAAAAAATATGTACTTTTGCAGCCACTCAATACAATAATAAAAAGAACAAAGCAACCAAACACTACATCCTATTATGAGAAAACTAATTTCAATGGTACTATTGGCTGTCCTTGTTACTTCAGCGATGGCACAGCAAAAATACACCGGAAAAGGTGTTAATATGGTTATTATCGACACTGGTTTCGACTTACTTCACCCAGCTTTTACTGACGAGCAAGGCAACACCCGTATCAAGGAGCTGTTTCTCTATATGAACAAGGACGGAGAACAGGTGACCGTCGATGATGAAGAGAAAGGCCATTACACACTCAACGGTAGCGTGTTCAACACCACCGAGGCATCATCCTCACGCTACGTCATCAGTGTGGGCAACTATGACGCCACCTACAAATCAAGCGAAACAGGGTTCATCAATTCGTCGAGCAGCTTCGGCACCATGCTTGACGGAACCATAGCCCCAACCATCTGCGCCCCCGGCCAGGATGTCTTGTCGTGCGCCAATGGGCAGGTGGATGGTTTCTTCAGCAAAGATTACAGTTGGGACGGACACCCCTACACCGTGCTCAGCGGTACCTCAATGGCCAGTCCATACGTGGCGGGGGTGATCGCCACCTGGCTTGAAGCTAATCCCAAACTCACCGTCAGCGACGTACAGACCATACTCCGAGAGACAGCTCTGAAGGATGAGTACACAGAGATGGCTGGTGCACAGGCTGGCTATGGCAAGCTCGACAAGCAAAAGGCCTGGGAACGGGTGCTTAACACAACTGGCATCCACAGCTTAGGAACCGCCGAGACTGCCGAAGACGACGGATGGTACACGCTGAGCGGTGCGAGGCTCTCAGCCAAGCCTGTCGAAAAGGGGGTATATGTTCACGGCAAAAGGACAATCGTCATAAGATAGTAAATCATAAAAAAAGTCCCGACCTGCAAGTTGCAAGTCGGGACTTATTGGATATGACGGGTATATTACCATTTTAATTCTTCCTGAAGAATATTGCCGTCCGTCATAGGACTGTCTGCTTCAGTGAAGGCATTGGCTTTGTACTGGATGCAGAGCATAGTGAGATTCTCACTGCCTGTATTCTTCAAAGCACGCTTACCATCGGGTGACACACGAATAACCGTTCCCTCACTGACGGGGAAAATCTCGCCATCCACCTGATACTGGCCTTCGCCCTTCAGGATGATGTACAGTTCTTCGTGAGTCTTGTGCGTATGCAAGAAACCACTGTCCTGACCAGGCACCAATGTCTGAAACGACAGTTCGCTGCCCGTAGCACCCACAGCCTGACCAACGAACACCTTACCTTTCAAAGTGAAGTCTGGTCCCATCGGAAGTTCATGCTCGATAATTTCATTCACCTTACCCACATTCACTGCGCAGTAGTTGTTACCGCTCTTAATTGTCTCAATCTGTTTCATAATTCTTTTCTTTTTATCATTTGTTGTTAATTATCCTTGGGTTATGCCAGCCCCTTACCAAGAGGCTTCAAACATTTTGACACTGCAAAAATACTACAAATAATCGAATCTTGCAAGAAGGCACTTACAGGTGCCATAGTTACCAAATGGTAGGAATTAGGCGTTTATCGGTATTCCGCAAAACGGGCTTTAACTCAGATTAACGTATGTTATTTGGCAATATAGTATCTTTTGGTTACTTTTGCCGTATAAACACGATAAATCAATAGTCATGGCAGATATCAAGGAAGAGTATTTAACCTGTCCCATCAGACATATTATCAGTCGCTTTGGCGACAAGTGGTCATTGCTCGTATTGTTCCTCTTGAACAGAAGCGAGTCGGGCGTGATGCGTTTCAACGAGATTCGCCGCTTCATGACAGACTGTTCGCAAAAGATGCTCTCACAGACACTGAAGAATCTGGAACAGAGCCATCTGGTATATCGCAAAGTATTCCCAGAAGTTCCTCCCCGAGTAGAGTATTCCCTGACAGAGACAGGTCGTTCACTCATGCCTGCACTGATACCCCTCATAGACTGGGGCAAGGATCATTTCAACGAAGTAGTCACCGACTGACAAAATATGAACCAGCATATCATCATTGACCATACGCTAAAGAGAATTGGCGACACTGCCTTTGCCGACTATCTTTGTCATGCCTATTGCTATAGGGGATATTGCACTTTCGAGCGCAATGGGTGGAGCAACGAGCACCATCGTTCCCGCACGAATGGCCGAGTCGCGACAGACGATAGCAAAGCCAATGAAAAGGCGTTCCGATTCGAGGCGGGCGATTGTATGATCATTGCCCGCAGGGGCGATTTGGTGAAGAATCTTTGGGAGAGCGAAGACTTTCTGGTAGATGTCATCTACGTGACGCAACAGTTTATTGAAATCAGTACGCCACAGTCGAATTATGGTATGCGTGGGCAACTGTCATTGTTTCAGAATCCTATCATGAAGCTAACTCCCGAACAGCAGGAGGTGTGCCGCATGAATTTCGAGGCAGTGAAGCGGAGGCTATCCCAGACGGAGCACCGCTTCCGTCACGATGCACTGATGAATGCCATCGAGTGTATGATTATCGACTTCTTCGATTTTCACGCCCAGTTGTATGGAGCTGACAAGATTTCATCACAGCAACATCAGTTAATGGAGGAGTTTATCGGAATGTTGGAACGAGGCGATTTCCGTCAGAACCGTGACATCGGCTACTATGCAGACAAACTGTGCGTCACACCGAAATATCTATCCGAAGTATCGAAGAAGGTGAGCGGTCTTCCCGCAGCGTTCTGGATTACCCGCTATACCTCACTCGACATCAGCCGACTGCTGCGTGACCGCAGCCTCTCGTTTACAGACATCAGCGATATGTTTGGGTTCTCGTCACTCTCACATTTCAGCAGATATGTACAGACGAACTTGGGGGCTAAACCGAGTGATTTCAGAGAGTAAAAATACGAAAGTCAGAATTTGGTAAAATCCCCCGAAAATTGTGTTAATGCAGTTTCGGGGGATTGCCGTATCTTTGCACCAACAAAAATCAAATAAACAATAAATAATGGCAAAGACATTGATTGCGTACTACTCTCGTCGCGGAGAGAACTATGTGAACGGAAGTATCAAGAACCTGAAGCTGGGTAATACGGAAGTGGTGGCCCAGAAGATTAAGGCTTTGCTGCCCGATGCTGATGTGTTCCAGATTGACACTACCTACGAGTATTCAAAATCTTATATGACCTGCATCGAGGAAGCCAAGCAGGAGCTGCACGACCAGATTCGCCCAGAGGTGAAGACCCCATTGAAGAGCATTGACGAATACGACACCATCATCCTCGGCTATCCCAACTGGTGGGGCACCATGCCGATGGTATGCTACACATTCTTAGAGTCGTATGACTTTACGGGCAAACGCATTATCCCCTTCTGCACCAATGAAGGCAGTGGCATGGGTAGTTCGGTACGCTTCATCAAGAAGCTCTGTCCGGGTGCTATTGTGGAAGACGGCACACCCATTCACGGAGCCGAGGCTGCCAATGCCGACCGTGAGGCGCGTGAGATTGCCGAATTAGCAAAGTAGTTCGAGAATTATGAAGAAGCAAATAGCAGTATTAGTAGGTGCCGGCAGTATTGGACAGGCGATTATCCGCAGGGTGTCGGCAGGCAAGCACATTGTGTTGGCAGACTATAGCTTGGAACATGCAGAACTGGCTGCAAAGACACTGGAGAACGCGGGCTTCGAGTGTTCCACCATCCGTTGTGACCTCGGTTCCAAAGAGGATATTCTGAAATTGGTGGAGTTTGCCACCAGCAAAGGCGATGTGACCAATGTGGTGAATGCTGCTGGCGTTTCACCCTCTCAGGCTTCCGTGGCAGAGATTCTGCGTATCGATCTCTACGGCACGAGCGTACTGATAGAGGAGTTCGGACGGGTGATTGCCGAGGGAGGCTCGTGCGTGATTATCTCTTCGCAGAGTGGTCATCGTCTGCCAGCCTTGCCGCAGGAGCAGAACGATGCACTTGCCACGACTTCTGTAGATGAACTGTTGGAACTGCCGTTCTTGAAGGACATCAACGACACGCTGAAAGCCTACCAGTATTCTAAGCGCTGCAATGTTTTGAGAGTGATGTATGAGGCTACTCGTTGGGGCAGGCGTGGTGCCACTATCAACTCCATTTCTCCCGGTATCATCATTACGCCACTGGCAAATGACGAACTACATGGACCGCGCAAGGATGGCTATCTGAAGATGATAGAGGGAATGCCAGCCCGACGTGCCGGAACACCCGATGAGGTTGGTGATTTGGCTGAGTTCCTGATGTCTTCCCGTGGTCGCTTCATCAGCGGTGCAGACTTCCTGATTGATGGTGGTTGTACTGCCTCATACTGGTATGGCGACTTGCAGTATTTGAAGGCTACACATTAATAATATAAAAGAAATATCAGCGAGAGGAAATGACAATCAAAAGCACATTCGTCCACTTTTTGTTTTTTTTTACGAAAATGTGACAAATTTACAAAATATTTTGTAAATTTGCATCGATGAGTCAAATCTAATTAATATTGGCATGAAAATATTTGTTTTATCGGTTGCATTAGCATTTCTGTCAATGGTTGCAAAGGCACAAAATGTAGTTGAAATCGCACGAACAGACAGCACAGTTGTCATTTCTTCACACCGCTTGATGCCAGAGTTTAAAGGCGGACAGAAAGCACTGACAAAATTCCTTAAAAAGAATTTGAGATACCCAGATGCAGCAGCTAATTATGGCGTAGAAGGTAGCGTTGTAATGTCATTTTTTGTAGAAAAGGACGGCTCCTTGTCTGACATTTCCGCACACGGCTGCAAGATTGATCGTTTCAATACAACTAAGTTTTCACAGGAAACCGAAAGCCGTCAAGAAGAATTGAAAGAGCAGTTTGCCCTATTGTTTGCCAAGGAGGGTGCACGCATTATTCGCAAGATGCCAAAGTGGTCGCCAGGAAGACTTAACGGAAAGGCTGTTCGGGTGAAAATAAATCAACGCATTAATTTTGTTGATCCAAATAAATAAGGACTTTTTACATAGCAAGTTGAAGATATTTTTTATTTGTTTCTGCTTAACCGATCTTTAGGTAAAACAAACCGCAAATTGTGTTCATGCAGTTTGCGGTTTTCTTCGTATCTTCGCGACATGAAACAATAAACCCAAATCGGTCATTAGAAGTGCAATAATCCGTGGTCAGGTTTGTAATATGTTGAGAATAAGTTATTTACGAAATTGTTTTTCTAATGGCGGTCATTAGAAAATGCAATTCACAAAAGTTTCATAATCAAATAGTTACGAAGACAGCCACGAAAATGATAGTTCTAATGACCGATTTGGGTTAAAGCTGAAAGAGCACCACGACAGAGTTTTTTGTTAATTTTCTATAAATAGTTTGTGATTATATTATATAATTATGAACTTTGTTTCCTCTTATATAAGAGTATTTTTTAGCATATACGTGATTATTATTTGAATGATTGTTTATAAAGCTATGTTTAAGATTAATAAATCCTTTTTATGTATTTCTTTACTTATTATTTTTATGACAGGTTGTTCTAATTTTCGAAAACAACCAGTGGAGTTGTCAAAACGTCGTAATATAAAAGATAATTTTGAATATGAATTAAAATTTTTCTGTGATAAAGTGGAATACGTATATAAAAATAAAAAACTCAAAGAAAAACCATACGTGTTGATTGACTATTTTCATATAAAAGACAGCATATTTCATAAAAATGACATCATAGAAAAGTATTCGTTCGATATAATTACTGATTACAATCAAATAGACTTTCCACCATCTCTGTATAAATTTAACAAAAATGGATTTACGATTATCTTCCGCAATAGGAGTAATTTGGAAGAATGTAGAGATTGTAAGGACATGCCAGCCCAGTCTCACGGATCTGCTTATTGGGATTTAGAGAGAAAATATCTATATTATTTGAATGACACCCTAAAATGGTCGTTTGATTATGTCGGTAGTTCATCTGATAAGCACGACCTATTATGGTGGATTGATAATCCCGATAGTTTGTCAGATGAGCCAATATTGATAAATGAAGAAAAGAACCTACGACTTTAATACATGTTTAGGAACAGAGTAGCAAATAAATTAAAATTGGGTGCAACTTTGAAATGTGAGAAAAAGAAAAGTCCCGTAAATCATTGACTTACAGGACTCTTTCTTTGGCGCTTCAGGATGGGATTGCACCGTGGGCGTTGAAATTGTTGGAAATCTTTAGAAATTGTAAGAAACTTAATATCAATTAGTTACAAAAACAATACAAAAAGTTTCGAAAAGTTAAAATTTCACCAAATCTCAAAATTTGGCTACAAATTGGCTACAAGTTTTCAAAAAATGTATTACCTTTGCACCCAACAAAAGTAATAAAAATATGTCGCAATTCTTTTTGAGAACAAATAAGACTGAGGGTAAAGCACCTTTGTATGTAAGAACGCGCCGTAAAGGAATTCTGTTCTGTGTTACTACTGGTATTATGGTCGATGTGAAGGAATGGGCGAAAGCTCAGAAGAGTTTGCCGGCCATGCAAAGATATGAAAGAACGGAAGAAGGCATGCGAGTTCATGACCTCCAGTTGAAAATAATGAAGGCTATCGATGCTCTATATGCCGAAGATAAGGTGAACTCCAAAGAAGATAAGGCAATTCTGGAACACGCGTTGTCAAGCGTTGTCAACGGCACTGTGGAGGAAATCCAACAGACAGTCAAAGTGGCATCTGCTAAAACCAAGGCGATGGTGATAGGCTTCTATGACTACTTTTTTGCTGGCATATCTGATGGTTCCATCCGCCACGGCAACAACTCTGACTACACTCCTGGCACGATTCAAGTATGGAAATCCTTCGGCAGGCATTTGCGTGACTACTGCAAAAAGGACATCCCTTTTGAAGATATTGACAAGCCTTTTGCTGATAAGTTCACGCTGTACCTCCAGAAAAAGGGCTTCATGGCTAATACCATTAATAAGAACGTCACCTGTTTCCGTAAACTATGTAATCTTGCCGCTATGGAGGGTTACAACAAGAACGCTGTTTCTCTGAGAGTGTGGAAAGACAGGACGGTAAAGGAAACAGAGAAACGGGCCGAGATATACCTAACAGACGAAGAGATTGATGCAATGTATGCTATGAAGCTAACAGGTATGAACGAAATAGTTCGAGATATCTTTCTGCTAGGCTATTTCAGTTGTCAACGTTATAGTGATTACAGTGAACTACGTGAGGACAACTTTATTACATATGATAAAGGACTGGGGCTGATTATCCTGACGCAGAAGAAGACGGGTAAAACTGTCAATGTTCCAATATGTGATGACCGCGTCTATGAACTATGCGAGAAATATCACTATGACTTTCCTGAGATTACTGAGCAGCAAATGAATATCAAGATAAAGGCGGTTGCTTATGAGTTAGCCAAGATACAGCCTTCTTTCCAAGAAAAGTATGTGACAGTGCTGACTGCTGTAGAAAGGCGTTCTGAACAAACTTATACGAAACTATTGAAGAAGAAAGAAAAAGGCACCAAGTTCACTGATAACGAGCGCAAATGGTTTTATAAGTTAGACAAGATAGCTCAAACGCGCAATGGCTCGCCGCTATGGGAGCGTAATAGTCATGGAGAGATAGTGCGTCCCAAATATGAGTTGGTAACTTCTCACACGGCGAGAAGGAGTGGAGCCACCAACTTATATAAATTAGGTGTGTTGTCAGATCAAGAGATTCGCAGCATTACAGGACATCAATCTCAAAAGGTCTTTGAGAGTTATATCCGAATAGGTATCTCCGAGCAAGCCCAGAGAGTTGGTGATAAGATTCTGGCCGCCCGAAAAGCGAAAGAGACACAGGTTGACAAGTAGAAATCTCTAAGGTGTTTTCAACTGTCAACTTAATAATTTTGTAAGATATGCCTACTACATTATCAAATTGCTATACGAACAAATTAACATTTTAACTACAAATAATATGGAAAAGAAAGAAACAGAGAAAGAAGAGTTGACCCTCCAGAATGTTCCCAAAGCGGTTAATTATCTAATCAATGAGATTGCAGAAATGAGAGCAGTTTTAGAACATATTGAATCACAATTAGGGCTTGGGGTAGACAAGCATAGGCCGATAGATATTGAAAGGGCTGCGGAAATTCTTGGACAAACTAAGAATGTAATAAAGAAAATGGTTCGTGGTAGGGAACTTCCATATTATGATAAAGGGCGAAAGATATACTTTTTTGAAGATGAGCTTGTTAAATGGGTCGAGCAGTCAAGAGTTAAGACATTTGCAGAAGAGTTTAGTAGGAATAAAAGACAATACTAAATACAAATCAATATGGAAATAACAAGAAAAGAATTATATGAGTTAATCTGGAAGGAACCTGTTACAAAAGTTGCTGAAAAGTTAGGCTTTCATGCTCCCTTATTAAGAAAGTATTGTCATCAGCTTAACATACCAACTCCTTCAAGTGGCTATTGGTCAAAATTAAAATTTGGAAAACCCGTTGAGATTCCGGCATTACCAGAATATATCGATGAAGTACCTTCAATTGACTCTTTTCAAGAAGAAAAGAAGAAGAGACAAAATGCTGTTGAACAAGGAAAAGAACAGAGCCAAGAGATTCTTAACGAAAAGGATTCTGTTAACATAACTAATAACCAATCAGAAGATGTTCCTGTGAAAAAAGAGGATGCACAAGAAGACAAAATATACGAAATTGAAGAAATAGCAGATCCACGCCAGAAAATACAGATTGAATTAAAAAAGATGGATCAAAGTCTCTTTACTGTACCAGAGATGTTATATGCTAAACACCCCCTTATTATTGATACAAAGGAATATTTTAGAGGAGAAAAGAACAACAAGTATTTGGACAAGAACCCATATAAAAGTAAGATTAAAGCCCCTTTGAATATAAGTGTACAGTCAGATAGCCTTGATCGTGCATTAAGGATATATACAACTATTATCCATTTGCTTCAGCTTCGTGGACACCAAATTGTTGCAGAGGACAGATGGCACACTTATGCCATTGTAAATGAGGAACAAATCCCATTGCAATTATCGGAAAAGAACAAACAAATAGCAAATACAGAGTCTAATTATCCAAAATACTTAACCGTTCCTTCTGGAAAGCTAAAGTTTGAGATACCACGTTCTAGCTATTTTCGCCTAAATCCAGTTTGTGTTGAAGATACTACCAACATGAAAATTGAAGAAAAGATACTCAATATCATAGCGAAGATAGAATATGAAGCCATTTCTATTAAAGAAGAAAGAGAAAAAATGGAGCGATTGAGACACCAACAAGAGGAAGAGCGGAAAAGAAGAGAACTTGAAGAACAGAAGAAAAGAGAAATAGAAGAAAAGCGAAAAAATGAACTAAAAGAACTGAATATGGCTTTCTTTTCTGCCGAATGTTATTCATTGGCTAACATATTAAGATCTTATTTGGAGAGATATAAGTCTTTTCTTACTGAAAAAGAAATAATAGATGAAGAAGCAGAAGAAAAGCTTTGCTGGCTTAGAGGGAAAATTGATTGGTTAGATCCATTCATTGAATATGATGACGAGCTGCTAACAGAAAACGATAAGGAAAATCTTATCTGCCCAAAATCAGATGAAATACCGCGCAGGACAACTTGGCAATCTTTTTCATCGATGTATCCAGAATTTACTTTTTGGAATAACCCTTTTAGGAAACGACGTTAAACGATTCGCGTATATCTCATAATATGAGCGGGTGATAAAAACAATATTTCTTCCACTTTGATTATATCAAATAAGCACTCAAATAGAACACTTATATATTTACTTTATGGCATACAATTCACGACACTCTATTTTTTTGCAAGATAACGACAAGCAGAAACTCGTGTTCATCAAGTCTCTTTTTGACAAGGAAGGCCTTTGCTTTGTAGTAAAAGAGGAAACTGTATATCAGTATGACGGAGAGCCACTCACTGTTACCAGTCTCAGCGATATCAATTGGAATTACGGTGATGGATACGTTTGGCATGATTTCGAGACTGACATGGAGAGAATCTCAGAAAAATTCAACCAGCAGTGCCCTGATGATGTCATTTCCGTATATGTAAAAACAGAAGATGGATTCGAAAATCTGTACGAATTTCAGGATGGAAGTTTATGCAGCAATGTAGAAATCATTCACTACAGGACAGAACTCCAAAAAGTTTGTGAAGAATTAAACCACATGGCATCGGAAACACCACTTCGGCAATATGAAGTCATCGATATTGCCCATCATCCTACTATTGTCTTCCATTATGGAGCATTAACTTTCATCGGTTATAATATATACGAGATATATAGCGATGACAATCGGTCTTTTGAAATCACTGCGTCCATTGCTTATCCAAGTAGAAACTACAACCACCTCCCTTTTAGAATTAAAGCCCAGCAGATTCTCTATGATTATTTGTTAGATAAACGAAAGACTGGAGGTTTAACACAGTACGTCTAATCCCTATTACAAATATGAAGTCAAAGGTAATACAGTTTTTGGAGGAGCATCAATCAGGGGAACGTTCCACGTTCGTTGGCGATGCTAAGTGGAGACAAGAAAACGCATCATGGCTAAAACAGTCTCAGCGCGTAGCTTGTACTATTATGGAATATATGCAAAATCAGCATTTCTCACGTAATGACGTCGCAGAGAAATTAAGAGTCAGCCCTCAGTATGTGAGCAGGATTCTTTCTGGTAAGATGAATTTCACATTAAAGACGATTTCATTAATAGAAGAACGACTTGGACTGGAATTATTCTGCATTTAGCTGATTTTAATGGCCAAAAACGTGAAATTGTCACAAGATAATGAAACAAAATTGATAATCTGCGAATTTTAGTTAGCTGTATGAAGAAAGCTATATCAATGGAAATTGTCAACTATGCCGACATTCCTATACCCCAATTTGTTGATATTATAATAAAAGGTGACGACGAGGCTATGTATTATTTGCTCCACGAACGCCTAAAGCACCTGCTATATGAACGCTATCAAGACTATAGCCATAATCTGTATGACGATTTTGATGACTTGCTAGATGACTTCTTTATCTACATTCGTGAGAGTGAACACACACCATATCAGGCACTTCAGCGCATCAAGAGGAAACAAGCTTTTGAAAGTTGGTTGTTGAATACGTTCCGTAACTATCTTAACAACAGGTCAGAGGAAGAGTCTCATATCCCCCTCGTGGATAAAGATTGTGAGAAGATGTCTTTGCTAACAGAAAGTTCGTCGACAGATGGAGAGATCAAGATTCATATTGTCTCACAACTGATAGCCTATGCGTTGCAGGTGTTTTACCCGCGAGGACGCTTTATATTTCTCCGATCACTCCTCACCATTCTCAATGAACAGCAAGCAGTTCCTGATAAGGAAATGGCCGAAGCACTTGGTATGTCTTACATCTCATATCGTGTTACCCTTCACCATATGAGGAGCAACGTAAAACGTTTTAGGGAGTGTCTATTAAATGGAGAGTCATTACGGCTTGACAACGAGCATGAGCTCTTGGCAAAACGCATTGATAATGATTTCCCTAATCTTTATCCAATTCTATTCAATTGCTACATACGATGTATTGATACACTAAAAACCAGTGCTGCCGTTAAAGAGCTTCGCAGCCAATATATAGAAGAACGTGGATTTGTTGTTCATGAACCAAGCATCCCAGAATATTCCCGAATAAGTATTGCACGATTCTGGGTGAAACTTCATCGATGGTTGATACCAGGAATGATGGCTATGTAGATAACTGTAAGTTAATCTTTACTCTATGAACTGTAGAAGTTGTTCAACCAATTGATGTACGGTGGTTGATGACTCTTCTTTTGCTGGATTGCTACCATCGAATGATTCCTGTACCTTATGGGCATTATCTATTGCAATACGAGTTTTCTGGTAAATGACATTGAAGACCTTCACGGAGTCCCCTTTTGTCTTACCGTATCTGAAACCAAGCAGATGGGTAAGCATCTCACCGTAGCGGCTTCTGTGTATGGAGCCTTGATATAGGTTGAAATGTAACAGAAACCAGTATTCAAATGCTTGGTTGCTATATGCCACTTGAAAACCATTGGCCTGTGCCATCTGTATCGCGGTATTAAAATCGCCGTCAGAAAAATCATCCTTGTCAAATACGACCCAACATTGATCATAGTTTCGACTTCTTCTCTTCTCAATATCCCTAATAGCGATTGCCTCTTTTACCAGTGATACAGTGTTCATACCCTTGCCAATTGCTTTCACGTTTGCAGATGTCAATCGGAAGGAGTTGAAGTATTCAGGTTCGGTTACCTCTCCTTCACAGACGATAAGGAAGGTCTGTTTCACCAGCTTTAGGCTACTTGTTCTTTTGAGTGTGCGCTCAATTTTGGGGTTCTGTCTGCGTGCCATCACTCTGCCCTCCTTAATACTGACTCTAGATTCCCGATAACAGGTGTGGCTCCATATTTGCCACTGAGATAATCCTTTTCGAAAGGAGCATCACTCCTGACTTTATAGTCTGACAAAGAATAGAGTGAGGTAGCTCCGAATCTATCTTTTTGTGTGAACCAAATTTGATCGCGGCGGAATAAACCAGAACTGAGGATGTTGGTGTCGTGTGCAGTAAATATCAACTGAGCGTTTCGTGGATTGGTTTCGCGAGAATTAAACAAAGAGATAATCCGATTTGTCAAAACTGGATGTAATTTGGAGTCGAACTCATCAATGACAAGTCTCGATCCGTTGTCAAGAGCCTTGATGATAGGGTAAGCCATAGAGAAATATTTGATGGTTCCCTCAGATTCCATGCTCAGAAATTGAAAACTGGTTTCACCTTTTGCCACTCCATTTGTGTCATACTGCAAATGTCGGCTAAGGATGTGATTATCACTTTTCTCAATATCCTCAATACCAAGGTCTGCAAACTTGGAAAATTCCACGATTCTTGACCGCATCTCTACATCATCAAGATGGTTTACGGCCATATTCCACATCCTTTCTTCGTCAGAGCAAGTAAGGATGCTTGTTTCCCCAAGCCAGTTGATAATCTGAACCGCAGTAGGGTCGTTAAACTGAGCTGCGGCAGAAAGCAGGAGTGCATTATTGCGAATCATCTTCCTGTTCACTAAGTCTGTAGCGATTGAGAATGACGTGTGGACTTTCATTTCCTCTCCTTCACGGTAAAACAGTTCCACCTCCTTAGCTCTCTTACGACAAGCTTTCCTATACAGCCATTCGCCATGTACATAATCTCGACTGACATCCATTCCATAGCGATATTGATACCCTTCCAAAATGAATATCATCTCGAAGGAGCTGGGTGCTTTAGCACTATCTGTATTCAATTTAAAGGCTTCAACACCTATCTCCTCCCCAGCTTGCAGATTCTTGAACGAATCAATAATATAGCTCTTGAAGAAATCGAGGGCCTTTATAACATTGCTCTTGCCTGAAGCATTGGCACCTAAAATGACAGCACTCTTTAAAAGGCTGACATCTATTCCGTCAATGTCGAATATTACATCCTCTGTCGCAACGCGAACATCTTTAAGAGGTGATGCTACCAACGACAGAGTGGCAGGCTCCATAATAGAGCGGAAATTCTCAACTGAAAACTGGATAATCATAAAGAAAACTCTCCTATTTGTGAAATTTCTGCAAAAATAATAGTTTTCTTTCACATTTCCAAGAGAAAACTCCAATTTTCGCAATTCTTTTATGTTTTTTTGATAAAAAGGGTGTTCCACGCTATGGATAATCGTTTTTCTTAAAAAAAGATAATAGATTCACCAATTGGTGTAACAATTTTCTTTTTTCCTTACTATATATACAGATAATAGCAAATGAGATATGGGACAAAGAACAAATATCCTTCTCCAAATTGAAGCCAGAAATGGTTCACACCTGAACCAAGTATATCATCTCCAGTGGGGCTGTCGAAAGTATATGCCTATGGCATTTCTTCATATTCTCTCGAGCCGTTACTTTAAGCCGTTAACTACTGATATCTTTGAACATTTTGCCAAGGCTATTCACTTAGATGGTATTGAAGTCGTAGATAAAGACTGGCGGAAATACGATTTTAACAAATTGGAGGATTGCACAGAGGTTCTTGATCATTGCGATAACAATAACGGTGCTATGGTCGTGATTATCAGTGAAGGTGCTAAAGATTGTCTATATCCAACTTATAAGGTTGGTTTTCTTTTAGGTCCCGAAAATTTAGAAGATGAATCCCCTTTCTGCAGATGGGTAGCTACCAATGAATTTATGCAGCATCAACCTCGATATAAGAAAGAGTATGATGACATCTTTGCTCATGCCTTCGATGCACTTACTGCCCTTTCTGGGACACAGCATCTTGTTGGCAAATATTAATAGCCTTTGTTTTATTTCCCTTCTTTCAATTTTTCTATGTCACGCCGTTTATAAAAAACTCGTCGGCCAATTTTGACGGGTACTAAGTATTTTTTCTTCTCCCAAAGCCAGAGTGTTGTCGGGCTGATATGAAGATTGTCCATCACCTCTTTCTTGGTTATTAACTCGTCTTGATATGATGAGTTTGCCTTTTCCTGTTCTACCTCTTTTAGTAACACTGTCCTTATTGCTCTGATTAGTTCCATCAGTCCATTTCCAGTAACTGTAAGTGAAATCTGGCTTGGATTCTTGCGAATCTCAGAAATTAGCCGATGTGCTAAAAGCAGGTTCTCAAAATCAGTTTCAAAAGGCTGACTTTCTTGTTGGTCGTTAATAGAGGTTTGAGAGTTTGCCATATTGTGGATACTTTAATCTTTATACTACAGATTAATCCCACCAATCAAATAGATTGTATTCTCTGATTAAGTGGTATAAATGAAGTGCCTTTTGTTTTCGGAGGCTGATTTTTAGCAGAATTGACAGTTCACGTTTGTTATCTGCTGTAGCATCTTTTATGGGGGTACGACGAAAGAAACGACGTTCATTTCTGACGTTAACATAAACAGGAAGGTCGGCCAATGGCTTTTTGTCATCATCCACCAACTCATACAAATCATTATCTAATTTGCGGAATTTTAATTTCACACCTGAGTAAGAACGTTCAACCCATGTCTTATGAACAGCATCTTCTTCCATGAAGATGTCAATAAGACGAATACAAATTCCAATTTCGCGAACGACGAATTCGTTGTTTGCTAAATGGTGTTCTTGTTTAATACAGTCACGCATTCTTTGAAGTTTCTTTCTCTCTAATGCTATCAGATAAGCATAATCCCAATCGTGGTCGTTGGCCAGCAGTTGCTTATAAGCATGAATAGGACTCCTTTGTTTCTTCTTCATTTTTCTCCGTTTTTTGTTTCACTTTATTGTTATGTATGCAAAATCACCAAATGTTAATGGTCTGAAGAAATATTTTTTGTATTTTTTTGAGTTTAAGACTTAACATTTCTATTTTTTACATACTATGTGGATGAAGAGTTATTAATCATTCACAAAATTGTATAGCTATGAGTTTAGATTTGCACATTAAATCGAAGACGCCAATTCTAAAGCATGGAACTGGTGTGTATGTTAGAGAGAAAGGGGGAACCCGTGAGTTAGAATCGTTGGCAGAGGTTAGAAAGTATTTCCCAGATGCAGATATTAGCCACATCAAAGAATTCGATTATGAGACCGATGATATGTGGCATGGGAATATCACCCATAACATGACAGAGATGGCTGATCATGTTCCAATAGGAGAACTGACTTTATACGATTATCTATGGGACCCCAAAGAACATGGATTTGAGATAGCATCGACAGATTATCTGCATGGAGTGTTTGAAGGGTTGATGTACTTGAAAAATCATAAAGAGGAACTTCTTCCCTATGAGCCAGAACCAGACCCCAAAACTGGTGAAAGGTGGGGCGATTATGGGCTTCTTGTACGGTTTTGTGCTTCTCTTATCAATTGCCTGATGGAGTTGGAACTTTCGAATGAGTACAAAATAGTGTCTAGCGTATGATGAATCTACCAATAATGAAATATAGCGATCTCCGGGCTATCATGTGCCTTGATGATATGAGATATCCCTCCCCCTACGTAAGCGAAAACATCTCAGAACGTCAAGTGAAGGAAATAATTGCTGTGACGAAATGGGAAACAAAAAGTAAAACCCAGAAAGGGATAAACGAATGAAAGAAGAACCATTGGATTTTAAGTTGATTGAGATGCTTAATACTCCTATCTGCAAAATGGATGGAAAAGATTTAGTATATCTTATTAAAGGAGTTTTGTCTGAACAATTAGACAATCCATCTGTAAGTTCCGAGGAAGAAAAGAAACATTACGTCTTTGGCTTCAAGGGAATCGCGCAGTTGTTTGGTTGTAGTATTTCTACAGCAAGTCGCATTAAAAGGAGTGGAGTAATCGATGATGCTATAACGCAAGTAGGTAGAAAGATCTTAATAGATGCAGACAAAGCCCTTGCCTTAGTCAAGGAAAAGAATCGTTCTTAGCGTTATCAAGAATGGATTGCAGAGCGACAACAGCTTTTTGAGCGTATAAAGGAGTGGGAAGACGAATCTGTTGGTATCCATAAGTAACAAGCTTTCTTGATCTACCTATCTCGCCACATTTTCTGTTAGAAACAGTCGAAATGAACTCAAATATGAGATTTCGACAGATTCTGACAGAAAATCTTTTGTTCTGGCGACTGGAAAAAGAGCACGAAAATGAACTTTTTCTCCATTTTTGATCCAAGAAAAAGTTAATTCTCGCGCACTTTAAATTTCATGTTTGCACTTTTCCCATGTTAATATTTCAAAAACGCAATTTTAACTTTTTGGTTTCAGACTCAAAAGTTGATTTTCTGTTAAAATTCGATGTTATAAATTGCTAAAGCCAACTCAAATATTCATTATTTATTTCGTGAGAGTTTTTGAAATTAAGTAACTTTGTGCAGCAAAATTATATTATTTCTAAAAATTTTAATATGAACAAATTAAATCAATTAGTATGGCGAATAGCTGATCTTACAGAGAGCTATCGCAAGGATTTGGAACCTCAGCACATTCTAATTAGTGGTGTCGAAGGTTCAGGTAAAACATTTACGATCGACAAACACGCAGAAGAATTTACTGCACGTGGATTCTTGATGGTGAAAAACTTCTATCCGCATAGTAATATTGTGGGAGCAGAATCTCTTATCAAGGATTTAGAGGGTTTCTTGGGGAAAGATGCTGTAGTTTTGATTGATGACTTCGACAAGTTATTGCTGGCTATGACAAAAGGGGAACAAAAGAAATTCATAGTCTTCTT
>Ga0247610_10001164_pt1 | contig 33527 bp, 30 predicted proteins | sample 174DNAGHGhighgp2_FD_193483 | JGI IMG/M metagenome (GOLD analysis project Ga0247610, IMG submission 193483) | Sheep rumen microbial communities from Palmerston North, Manawatu-Wanganui, New Zealand - 1742 DNA GHGhigh gp2 | ecosystem: Host-associated > Mammals > Digestive system > Stomach > Rumen...
CGTGACAATCCAGAAAAAATTAAAAAATTGCACACAAGGCTCCGTTGATGTGAAAAGGCATCCGTCGCCATGTGCACAATTTTATCAGTGCCATAGAGTATACCTAAGCCCCAAGGGAAAGCCAAAAGTCACGGAAGTGCGACGCGCACTGCACACAGGACTGAATTCGTGTTAGAAGGCACATTCCGCGTAACAATCCTCCTCCTCGTCATTGTGAGGAGCGAAGCGACGTGACAATTCTCTGCCTCGTCATTGTGAGGAGCGAAGCGACGTGACAATCCAGAAAAAATTAAAAAATTGCACACAAGGCTCCGTTGATGTGAAAAGGCATCCGTCGCCATGTGCACAATTTTATCAGTGCCATAGAGTATACCCATACCCCTCTGGAAAGCCAAAAGTTACGGAAGTGCGACGCGCACTGCACACAGGACTGAATTCGTGTTAGAAGGCACATTCAGCCTGTGCACAATTTTATCAGGGCCAACACGTCATGATTATAGCTACAAACTCGTCATGCTGAACGACTAACGCGTCATCCCGAACTTGTTTCGGGATCCCCAGAGGTTCCTCCGAGCATACCTCTGCTCCAAGGGAAATCTCAAAGTAATGCCCCCACACGCTCGTGTGGTCATCCCGAACTTGTTTCGGGATCCCCAGAGGTTCCTCCTAGTATACCCCTGCTCCAAAGGAAATCTCAAAGTAAACTCCGTACGAGCAGTACCCCATACCCCACTGGAAAGCCCTATAAGTGATGGGTGTCGAGCCTCCTCGACCGCCCCTGCTAGCTGTGCGCCTCCGCACCCCTACTCTTTTAATAAAAAAAAGTTATAGACAAGTCTGTAAAAATATGATATAAGAAATACCACAAAAATCAATTATTATACAATTCACCCTATTATTAACAAAAAAACAAAAAAAGTATGACAGCAGATTTAGCCGGAACATTGCTCATCGCCTCTCCGGAGCTGAGCCGAGGTAAATTTCTTACCTTAACCCGTGAACCTTTGCGCATTTCCAACGAATTCAACGGTGTCACCAAAATTGATGTTGTTGCATTGGAGTGCCGCCATCGTGATGAGATTCCCTCATTCATCAAAGACCTCAAAGAGGAATTTGAACAACACGACGAACAAACCGACAATGTAAAGAACTGCATTCGCTGGTTTAATGAGCAACTGGAGCATTTAAGCGATGACGTCTGGGAAAAGGAACTCCCTAAGATGCTACAAGAAATCATTGCCCGAGATTTGCGCCCGACGCCCAAACCAGAACAGATGATTTTCCTGTGTGGTGCCATACGTGTAGAAAAGTAATCTGTTGCAATCATTAAAAGACCTCTTACCCTTAGCCGGTATGAGGTCTCTTTTTATTGTAATCACAACAGATTGCTCCCATCCCCCACTTGACAAATAATAAAATAACTTTACAATTGATTTCATCAAAAATATTTTTATGGCTGATTATGTCATGATAAGTTGGCAATAAAAACTTTCTCATCTAATAATAACTAAAACATCAAGAATTATGGCAAAAAACATTCTTCCCGAAGACGGTGAACTTACGGGATGTAGCTCATCGGTGGTTATTATCTTAGCCGTCATTATCGCCGGTGCATGGTTTGCGCTTTAACTTCGGTTAAAAAACTCTAAGAAAAAGATCAGACAGACATCAAATTGCTTAACAAAAATCTTAAGAATTATGTACGGTCCGAATGATGCTCTCGGTTCCGCCTACGGCAACAGTAATAGCGGTTGCAGTTCAGTCATTTTAGTACTGATAATTGTAGGCGCAGGTCTGTTCGCGCTTATCTAAGCCAACACAGACATTTAGTATGAATGAACGCATTAATCTCAAAACGTCCCCCTTTTTCAAATAAGGCGGACGTTTTTTATATCCTTAAATTAGCATAAAATTAACCAACATCCTTTTACAATAATATGCTTTTTAAGAAAGAGATATAAATGATAAAAGATATGACCACGGGCAACGCCCTCAAACTGATATTGCTGTTTTCCATACCGATATTAATCGGTAATATATTCCAGCAATTCTATCAATTAGCGGACATATTTATTGTTGGCAGATTATTGGGTGAAAACGCACTTGCTGCCGTAGGTGCTTCTGCCCCGGTTTATTTCATGTTTTTAATCATAGCCTTTTCTTTCACCGGCGGTCTGACTGCCGTTACCGCCCAACGCTTCGGGGCCAAAGATTATGACGGTGTCCGCCGCTCCGTTACCCACTCTATTCGTGCCAGCATTGCCTTAAGTATTCTCTTAACGGCCTCATTGATAATTTTTCTGCATAAAATTATGCATATATTAAATGTCCCGCAAAGCATTTATCAAGACTCATATAATTTTATTTTTATACTAGGTTGCGCCCTAACCTTAATGGTAATGTTTAATTTGCTTTCCGGTTTTATTCGTGCCTTAGGAGACAGCAAAACCCCTCTGTATTTTTTAATATTTTCCTCACTGTTAAATATAATTTTCAACTTTATCTTAATAAAATATTGCGGCTTCGGCGTCATTGGTTCCGCCATAGGAACCGTATTGGCAATAACTGTTTCGGTACTCTGCTGTATAGTTTACATAGGCAAAAATTACCCTATACTGCGCTTAAAAAAAGCAGATTGGCAATATGATGCAGCTTTCATGCATGAACACTTAAATATCGCCATACCGATGTCCATACAATTTTCAATTTTATCATTGAGTATTATGGTCATTCAAGCAGTTTGCAACTCCTTTGGCGAGCAAATCATCGTCGGCTTCACAATTGCCCTAAGGATAGAGCAACTCTGCACACAACCGCTATTGGCCTTAGGTCTATCCATCGCCACATTTGCCGCCCAAAACTACGGTGCCGGCAAGATAACCCGTATCCGCGAAGGCGTCAGAAAAACTGCCTTTTTATCATTTTGTATCAGTTTATGTTTAAGTCTTTTGGTATTTACCTGCGGAAAGTACATCATTGGCAGTTTCTTAAACAAGCCGGATAGCTTTACCATAAACGTCGGCACGGCATATTTAAGCATCAGTATTATGTTTTACTTTTTCTTAGGTATGATATTTATATTTAAGAATACCTTGCAAAGCATGGGCAAACCTTTTTATCCGGTATTATCCGGCTTTATTGAATTAGGTATACGCTCATTTGCTGCCATTATTCTAGCCGAAAAAATAGGCTACAAAGGTATTTACTACGCCTCCCCCTTGGCCTGGGTAGGCGGTGCAACAGTAGTATTCATCGGTTATTATTTAAATGTCTATCTAAAAAAAGGCACCATTATCAAAGAATACAAAACGCTTTCTCATCAGCGAAGAAAAAGACTTTACAAAAAAGCAAGTGATTAAATTAATCTCTGCCACCTGATTGAGGAATTCTTCCTGTTTGCACGCTGTCTTTCTGCTCCGTACTTCGAGGCGTTTTCGAAACCCTGTCATCAGGTACCAATTCAACATGAATACCATTTCCCTCTAATTTTCTTGCTTGTTCATAAACATCGCGCATACGTTCGTTAACTTCTTGTTGCACCCTGGACTTCCGCTCTTGTTCTTTCATTTTTTCTTTTGTTTTTTTCTTCTCATCAGCTGTCATGATAATTCTCCTTATAAAAATACTTCTATAAACTCATTATAGCCAAAAAAAAGCCACAAGTCAAATAAATAAGTATGAAAACATATTTACATTCTCAGAAAAAAAATCTCTGATAATTTTAGGATTAATAAAGAAATTAACGTTTTTTCTTAGATGTTTTTTTCTTCTTTTTATCAAGATAAACGGCAAAGAGTTTAAGATATTGACATTGCCAAGCCTCCAGACGCTCAATCACATTCATCGGCGGCCACGTTTTTGGTCTGATAGGCTTTTCCTCATCTTCATCTTCAGCATACAAAGAAGAAACATCAGCCAAAGCAAGTTGACGAATATCTTTCATTGTCTCCAAAAATTTATTATGCTGATAACGCATATCAAAATGGACAATATCTTTATAGTACATAACCATGTAATTTTCCTCACATTGACCATATAATACAAAACAGGAACCATCTGTCAAGTTTTTTGAAAATTTACACAACCAAGAAAAAACAACTATAAAAAAGCTCTCTGTTAATCAAGAGAGCCGGTAAAATCAAAAAATAAAACGATCTTTATCTCCATGAACCTTGGCGTCTTCCGGTTAGCATTGCTAAACGATCAACCATCGGATTATGTGGTACCGGGTGTCTCGGTCTCGGATGCGGTTTATGCATTGCCATATGTTCTTGTCTAGCTCTCAAACGTTCTCCAAATCTACGCATAGCTCTGTCATAACCACAATGATGGCGGACCCAACCTCTGATTTCCTCATAAGGTGCTCTATGCGGAGGACGGAGACCAAATTGAGGTCTTCCATCAACCATATCGGCAGCTACATTTGTTGCAACCGCACCGGCCACACCTAATTCTGTCATTGTTTTATTTCCTGTAAGAGCTCCCAGACCGGCAGCACCCAAAGATAGCAAACTACCCAATCGCAACTCATTTGCTGTTTTCATATCACTACGCAGAGACATCACAATTCTCCCCCACAAAATACTTATTTATGCAAAGAATTGTACCATATTTTAAAGCGAATGTCAAATACTATTGCATCGAAAAAAAATCAAGAAAAACTACGCGACAATATGCGAATATATAGTGCTTGTTTTATGTAAAATCTAAAGTTCGTAGTATCTTTTCTGCAGGTTATTACTCTGCTTTTTTTTCCAAAGAGTTCAAATATTCCTCTGAAACATCCGGAAGTTTCTTCTTCATCTCCTCAATATTAGCAAAAGAAGGAACATAATCATCATCAGGGGTTATTTTGATAGTACTTTCACGGTAAATTCTTTTAACCTGCTTATCATTACGATCCAGCAAAGAAAAAACCGGCTCATGCGTATTTTCTGTATAGCGAACCTGCGCGTTTTTATGCGATTGTTCTTCTTTAGTTTTAACATTGATATATGTTGGAACATTTTCCTGATAATAAGCAGCTATCATCTCAGTCTCAGTTTCTTCACCAATAAAACCGGTATCTTGAGCAGGTAAAGTAGAAGAACATCCCGCTAATAAAAACATCGCTGCGAAAACTATTTTTTTCATATTTTCCTCCTTTATTTTGCCCCGTTTTGACGAGTCAAAAATGCCGTCCATACGCGCGCGATATCTGCTGCTACCGCATCAACAGATTGAGCCGCATTAATCACCTTAAATCGCTCCGGTTCAGCTTTTGCCATTTCAAGATATCCCTGTCTTAACCGTTCATGAAAAGCAACATCGGCTTTTTCAAAGCGAAGTTCTTTATTTTCCATACCTTCGGCTTTAGCAAAACTGCGCGCCAACCCGTCTTTAACATCAATATCCAATAAGAGCGTCATATCCGGTTTGAAATCACCGGCCACGACCTGATAAAGCGTATCCATTATTTTACGGTCAGAAAACTTTGCCGAACCATAGTATTGATACGCAATAGTAGAATCATTAAACCGATCAGAAAGCACAATTTTACCTTCTTTTATGGCCGGCAAAACGATTTGCGTAAGATTAATCCGTCTGTCCGCATAAAATAACAATGTTTCGGTAATTTCATCAAATTTATCTTTATCGCCCTCAACCAGCAATTTACGAATTTCTTTGCCGACTGCGGTTGCCCCCGGTTCACGCGTTAAAACAACATCATAACCTTGTTTTTTCAAGTATTCGGCAAAAAGTTTCATCTGGGTAGATTTTCCCCCGCCTTCTCCGCCTTCAAATGTGATGAAAAAACCGCGTGCCATTATTTATTCTTCCGCTCCGAAAACAAAATACTTTAAGTTTGCAATAAAGCGACTGACAAATCCGACTTTTGCCACATCTTCTTTAGCGACCAACGGAATAATATCTTTAACCTCGTCACCATACATAATTTTGATTTCACCCAGCTTATCCCCTTTTGCAATCGGCGCCGTTACCGGTGTATCATAAGAAAGCTGTGCTGAATATTTATTCTTTTTACTTTTTTTAATTGTTTTAAGTACAGTTTCCGGTACTACCAAATCTACATGCGGTAAAGCACCATACCAAACCGGTACAGTTGCCATAATCTGATTTTTGGTAAAGAATTTATAATTTTCAAAATTAGCAAATCCCCAAGTCATAAGGTTTTCACTTTCAACAGAGCGTTCTTTATTACTGGATAGCCCGGCAACAACTTCAATCAAACGCCTGGTACCACGTTTTACCGAAGCGGTCAAGCAATAGCCGGCTTCATCGGTATGTCCGGTTTTTAAGCCGTCCGCCCCACTCAAACTATACAACAACGGATTACGATTCCCTTGCTTAATTCCGTTATAAGTAAATTCTTTTTGCTTGAAAATCGGATAATACTCCGGAAATTCTTTAATAATATGTCTGGCCAAGATAGCCAAATCTTCCGGAGAAATACGATGATCCGGATGCGGTAAACCGGTTGCATTTTCAAAATGAGCATTGTTAAGCCCAATTTTTTCAGCTGTTTCATTCATCATAGCTGCAAACTCTTCTTCGGAACCGGCCACATTTTCAGCCACCACAATACAGGCATCATTACCTGATTGAATTAAAATACCTTTGAGCAAATCTTCAACTTTAACTTCCTGCCCGATATTTAAGAACATCGTAGAACCGCCGGAAGCCGCCCCACCTTTTCGCCATGCTTTTTCGCTGACGGTAAAATCATCTTCCAAAGACACTTCGCCTTCTTTAATTTTGCTTAATAACACATAAACTGTCATCAATTTGCTCATAGACGCCGGTGCAATCATTTCCTGATGATTTTTAACAAACAAATACGTTCCGGTATCATAATCCATCAAAATAGCATTTTTTGCCGTTGTTTCATATGCAACAGCAGAATGAGCAAAAGCAAGCAACGAAATGCCTGCTGAAAGTAAACAAAGTGTTTTTTTAGTCATTTTTAAGGTTCTCCTTTTAACCTTCAACAATCGTTACATCCGCATGTCCGTAATCCAACACACGGTCCAAAATTTGCATAGCTTCATCGCGGCTTGTATACGCACCTAAACGTACCCGATAAATACCATCATTACTTAAATAAGCCTCATAGATACTGACCTGCCCGAAACGTTGCATATTTTCAGCCATTTCCTTTGCTTTAGCCAAATCAGAAAAAGCCCCGACTTGTACGAAATAATTTCCTTTATCAGAAGCAACTTTATGCGTTGTGGCCACTTTCGTTTCCGTTATCGGTGCAACATGGGCATTCTCCTCAACAGGTGCCATAGCCGGAGATACATTTTGAGCCGTTTGGACTTGTCCGTATTTCATTGCCTCGTTATAAGTAGAAGAGCTGTTATCAGCAGAAAGCATAGCTTCTTTTAAGGCCTTACTTTCTTTAGCCAATATTTCCACTTTAACTTTGGCTGTTCCTTGGTTTCTATACCCTAAAAGTTCAGCACCCTTTTGTGATAAATCAATAATTCTGTTTTTAACATACGGTCCGCGGTCATTAACACGAGCAATAATACTACGACCATTCTCTAAATTGGTCACCTTAACAATAGATGGTAATGGCAAAGTACGATGAGCTGCGGTAATTGCCCGCATATTGTAGCGTTCACCGTTTGCCGTACGTTTATTATGAAAATCCGAACCATACCAAGATGCAATACCGACCTCAGAATAATTATAATCTTCTTCCGGAGTATATTTCTGACCCAATGCGGTATAAGTATTCCCGACCTTATAAATACCGCCGTCGGATTTAATTGCGGAAACCTCTTCACTAAGATTTTTATATTCAAATGTTTTATTGGTAGAAGAACAACCTGCAAGCAATAGAGCTGCAAAACATCCGCATAAGATTCTCTTATTAATTTGTATCATTTTTCAAATTCCTTTTGTCCACAGTCTAATCATTTTTTAAGTGATGTAAAGCGCTTTTAACAACTTATCAGCTAGAGCTGTATTTCTCTTAAAAAATTTTTGACAATTACAAAGTTTGTTTTATTATAACGAGCAAATCCTTAACAAAAAGTAAGGGAATTGGGAATATGAGGAAGAAAAATCTACTATTTTACACGATATTAACATCAATAGCGCTTTGTGCTTATGACTCCGCTGCCACAGATATGATAAGACCTGAAGATGAAGAAATCTTATGGGATGTAGAAGCCACCGAAGGTGAAACCGCCAAAGGCATTATGTACGACTTAACTGACGGTAGTTATGATAAAGAAGGCAAGTTAGTAATCCATCACCAGCAAAGAGTACCTTCCAAAGGCGAGGCCATACAATCGATTCCCGTACCGGATGAAATTAATCAACAAGCTCCGCTGTATGATACTGATGAGGTCATCAAGATTAATCCGAATACACCGCGCAGTCTGAATTATCCGATAGGTAAAGAGAGAGAGAGTATAAACGCACCGCGACTTGAAGCGTTTGATCCTGATTTCTTTAAAAAAGACAAAAAATCACCTGAGGAAGAAGCCGCACGCCAAGCCATGCTTAAAAGCTGGAAAGATGCCATTAATGATTGCCAAGACCGGTACAAAGATAAATTAGGGCTTGAAGTAACATTTTTAAATGCCGGTGATTTATATGATAATGCCGCTTCTTTATCGCAAACCATGACCGAAATTGAGCAATGCTATGATAGTTTAGGCATGGATATTTTGGATAATTTTTATCCGCAAGACAGAGAAAAATTAAAAGAATATAACCAGACTGTCGCTGATTTCCATATCAAGAGCAATGATGCAAGTTTTAATCCTAAATATTGCGGAGAAACTTGTTCTTTAAGTGCCGTTGTTCATCTGCAATTAGATAAATTTGATGAATTTAAGGCATATTTATTCAAACTCATTAAAGAAGCACCGGAAAAACCGGTCATACCGACAGAGCCGACCGAGATTAATGAAGAAGCACCATGGGTTGATGAAAATATATTTGATGACGATATGATAAGAGAAGATGAACCTCAAGCGCCTCGTTATATTGAAAACAAACCGGTACCTCAAGCCGTACGTTTTCGTGATCAAGACGGTAATCTTCATATCATCAGACAAAAGCAATCCGAGCTAAAAGAAGTATCACCGGTCTCAACGCCAGAGGTAATTCACTATGACACAGATGGTATTCCTTTGATTGATGAACGGGATTTATTATGAGCGAGCAAATAACTCCCGCAGAAAATTCATATTTAATCGGTCAAGATGAGGCCGTCAAATTATTTTTGTCGGCATATAATTCCGGCTCCCTTCATCATGGTTGGCTGATTACCGGTGATGAAGGCATCGGCAAAGCCACTTTTGCTTATAAAATTGCCCGATTCTTGCTTTCTGCCGAAGCTGGAAAAACCTACAATTCATTGGATATAGATATTAACAGCCCGATTTTTGCTCAGGTTGCACAAAGGTCACACCCTGATTTCAAAGTGTTAGAGCGTGATTATACTGAGACGGATAAGAAAAAGCTCATCAAAGCAATCAATCAAGGTGAAGCGGTTGATGAAGAGATGAAACAGGGATTAAAACGATCTGCCGTCATCAAAGTAGAAGATGTAAGAGATACGGTTTCGTTTTTATTAAAAAAATCATTTAATGACAATTGGCGAGTAGTGATTGTTGATAGCACAGATGATTTAAATACATCATCAGCGAATGCTTTGCTAAAGATTTTGGAAGAACCGCCGGCCAAAAGTATTCTGTTATTAATTTCACATAACCCCGGTAAATTATTACCGACGATACGGTCGCGATGTGCCAAATTAGCCTTAAAACCGCTAAAGAATGAAGAAGTTGCGAGTTTGCTCAGACGTTATCAACCGGATTTGAGTGAAAAACAGGTACAGACCTTAGCCAAGATAGCAGGCGGTAGCATTGGTCGGGCTATTAAATATGCAGAAAATAATGCCATAGAGATGTATGAGGATATTCAAAAAATCTGTTATGGTGGTCAAAAGTGTGATGGTAATTTAATGATAGAATTATCCAATGAAGTTGCCGCAGACGAAGATTGCTGGGATTTATTTAAGGAATTGGTATGTCGCTTTGTCAGAGAAAATTTACCGGATTATCCGAGGCCGAAAGAATTATATGAAGCATATGAGGGGGCATTAAAAATATTTGATGAAACCATACGTTTGAACATGGATAAGAAGCAAGCGGCCTTACAGATATTAAACATTTTAGGTAACAGTTAATTTTTGGGCGCAAGCGCCCAGCCCCTGTGGCTTGAACAGCGCCCTGCGCGCAGCAGACAGCCGTAAGGCTGTTTTGTGCCGAGCAAAGTGAGAAATGATTTTTTTGAGAAACAAAAAAATCATGCTCGGCACATTTATTTTAATTTGACTAATAAGAATTAAAATTGCACACAAGGCTCCGTTGATGTGAAAAGGCATCCGTCGCCATGTGCACAATTTTATCAGTTCCATCAAGTATACCTCAGCCCAACTGGAAAGCCCAAAGTAATCCCCTCTTCGTCATTGTGAGGAGCGAAGCGACGTGACAATCCTCCTCTTCGTCATTGTGAACGGCAACGCCGCATGACAATCCTCCTCTTCGTCATTGTGAGGAGCGAAGCGACGTGACAATCCTCTGCCTCGTCATTGTGAGGCGCGAAGCGACGTGACAATCCTCCTCTTCGTCATTGTGAGGAGCGAAGCAACGTGACAATCCTCCTCTTCGTCATTGTGAGAAGCGAAGCGACGTGACAATCCAGAAAAAATTAAAAAATTGCACACAGGACTGAATTCGTGTGAGAGGGCACATTCAGCCTGTGCACAATTTTATCGGTACCAACACGTCATCCTTATAGCTACAAACGCGTCATGCTGAACTAGTTTCAGCATCTCCCACGGTTCCATAGAGTATACTTACACCCCACTGGAAATCCAAAAGTCACGGAAGTGCGACGCGCACTGCCCCACAGGACTGAATTCGTGTTAGAGGGCACATTCAGCCTGTGCACAATTTTATCGGTACAAACGCGTCATCCTTATAGCTACAAACGCATCATGCTGAACGACTAACGCGTCATGCTGAATACGAAGTGCAGCGAAGCTCCACTTGTTTCAGCATCTCCTGCGCTTCCATAGAGTATACCCATACTCCAAGAGAAAGCCCAAAGTAATCCCCGTACGGGCAGTACCTCCGCCCCGAGGGAAATCTCAAAGTAAACTCCGTACGGGCAGTACCCAAGCCCCATTGAAAATCCCTCTAAGTGATGGGTGCAGGGACGCCCCTGCCCACAGGACTGAATTAACGTTCAAAAAACTTTTGCGTCACCGGTATATCTTGCTGTTTATTCAAATATGAGATTATTTGCGATGAAACACCTCTCATTTTCTTAGTTTTAACCGTTTGTCCACCTTGTATAAGACTTTCCGCTTCTTCAAGATTTAATACATACCCGTTTTGATGACAAATTTCATATAATCTACGGCAATCTTCTCGTGTTTTATCAATAAAATTACCGGTATATACAACACTTGGAATACCAACGGCAGCCACATCAGATGTATAAGAAAAGCTATCATGCGTATTAACCACAAAAGCACAACACTTAAGTATTGCCGGATAAATATTACCGACAGTCTGCGCCTGTGACCTAAACTGGTCTTCATACATACCGGTATAAAATCTGAAATTTTGTCTTTCTTGCTCTGTCTGCGCTATATGTTTTGAATTATAAAAATCAATATTGAGTTTCAAACATTGCCTATATAAATAATCCGTCAGATTATTTGGTGTACGCGGACTATTGGTAAAAGCAACCTTATAACCGGCTTTTTGCATTTTCTTAGCTGATTTAATAAGTCTATCAACATCCTTTAAGGTAAAATGAATAGCCTTATTAGGTGTTATGCCGCCCAAAGAAAACAAAACTATCTTTTCACCGCGATATTTATTCAATGGATTTTCAAAACCATTCTGTTGAGCTTTTTGGGCTAAATGAGCAAACGAAATTTTAATGCTTAAAGGCGAGATATTACTTGGTACGCCAAGAGTTTTGACTGTTCTCAATCTGAGTTGTTTATTAACTTTGAGTTTTAAAACATCATCGGGAGTTAATAAGTGGTCGGCAACATTGACATAATCAACATGTTTATAGTCATATAAACGACTAGCCATCACCATAGTCGTCACATGGCTACCCAATTTAGCAAAAGCATTTTTGACGGCACAAGCTAAATTATCAACATTTTTTTCATCATTATCAGTACTATGATCAAACGGTAAAACAACAACATCCGGTATTTTCTGCTCTGTTTCCAGATATTTTTGCACACTTTTTTCCACTGCCTTTGTAAAGGCTGTCCAAGAATCAAAATTTTCAGGGTGTAAAACAATATCATCAACACTTTTAAGAAGACAATTTCGGGTAACAGGCACTTGATTGATATTTTTACCTGATTTATAACTCGCTAAGACCAAACCGCGAAGCTGGTTATCTGTACCGGTATTTCCTGATGCTATGCATATAACATTTTTCATATTCACTCCTCAACATATATACCACCATTTTATCATATTTTTTTATTAAAGTCAAATAGCAACCAAAAAAATCAAGTTTATTTTCCCTAAAAAACATCAATTTGGTATTTATTTATTAACCTTTATGATTATATAGTAAATTTGATAATTTGTCACCAAAGGAAAAAATCATGTCGCTGACCATATCCAAGGCACTCATCGCCGGAGCCATATTAATACTGAGCTACATTGTTCTGTTTATGGAAAAACTTAATCGCGCAATTGCGGTTATGCTGGGTGCAGCTGCAATGGTCCTATTGGGCGTATTAAACTACGAACAAGCGATATCAGGAATAGATTTTAATACCATAGCCCTGTTAATCGGAATGATGATAATTGTCGGCATAACCGAAAAATCCGGAGCATTTCATTTTGCGGCAATTTTCTCGGCTCAAGCTGTTAATGCCAATCCGCGCGGCATTTTAGCAATATTAGGCATCATCACAGCCGTATTATCAGCCTTTTTAGACAATGTTACCACCGTATTGCTGATTGTTCCTGTCACCATAGAAATCACCAGAAAATTAAAATTAAATGTTTACCCTTTTTTATTGATGGAAATCTTTGCCTCCAATATCGGTGGCACCGCAACTTTAATCGGTGATCCGCCGAACATCATTATCGGCAGTGCTTTAGATTTAGGCTTTACGGACTTTTTAAAAGAATTAACTCCGCTTGTCATCTGCTCCTTAGCAATACTGTTACTGACATTTGATATCGCATACGGCAGAAAATTAAACGCTTCCGCCGCTGCCAAAAAAGAAGTTATGGAAATCAATGCTTATGACTGTATTACAAATTTCTCTTTGCTATGGAAATCATTAAGCGTATTAACATTAACCATCAGCGGATATATTTTAGGTGAGCAATATCACTTAACCAACGGTACCATCTCTTTATTTGGCGCCGCACTATTATTAGCCTTATATACATGGGGATTACCACATTCGGAAAGAGATACAAAAACCGAAGAAGCTTTTTCGTTAGTGGATTGGACAACAATATTTTTCTTTACCGGATTATTTGCCTTAGTCTATGGATTAGAAATTGTCGGTATTTTGGAATACTTAGCTGAAGAAGCGCTAACACTGGTAGACGGTAGTATAAAAAAAGCAACTTATTTAGTATTATGGTCATCTGCATTATTATCCGCGGCAATAGATAATATTCCTTTTGTCGCCACAATGATACCATTACTAAAAACAATGGAACCGAGTTTAGGCGGTAGAGAAGCAATGATGCCGGTATGGTGGGCATTATCGGTCGGCGCCTGTTTCGGTGGCAACGGCTCACTGATTGCGGCCTCAGCAAATGTAATTGTTGCCGGTATTGCCGCACGTGAGGACCGAGCCATAAACTTCATCAAGTTTTTGCTATGGTCATTACCGGTCATGCTGATATCAATCATGATTGCCAGTGCTTATTTGTATGTCAGACACTTTATGTAGAAACGAGGACTAGATAATGCAAAAAGAAGATATCCTAAACACAAATCTGACAAATTCCATCTCTATTCCGGAAGAAGACCAAGAAGAGGTGATAAACTCCCTCCAGACACTGGGGCATACTCTGGCAACAGGCGAAAATCCTCTGGTTATGGGTGCAGAAACATTCACACTATCCAATCAAACCATTGCTTTGATAGCCATGGGCATATGCTACATTTTTCTGTTCACGGAAAAACTAAATCGTGCAGTTATAACCATACTGCTTGCCACCACATTAATTATGCTCGGCACAATCAGTTATCCGCAAGCTTTAATTGCCATAGATTTCAACACACTCTCGCTATTAATCGGAATGATGATAATTATTAACATCGCCGAACGCTCCGGAATGTTCCAATATATTGCCATATGGGGAGCAAAGAAAGTCAAGGCAAATCCGGTAGGAATAATGATTGTATTAGGCACAGTCACAGCAATTTTTTCTGCCTTTTTGGATAACGTAACCACGGTATTATTAATTGTACCTGTGTCATTACAAATCACCCGAAAATTAGAAGTCAATCCCTACCCTTATTTATTAATCAACATTTTCGCATCAAACATCGGCGGTACGGCAACCTTAATCGGTGATCCGCCGAATATTTTAATCGGCTCGGCATTAAACCTAAGGTTCACAGACTTTTTATTTCATTTAACACCGGTTGTTACAATAATAATGGCAGGATTAATTGCATTATTTGTACACTTCTGGGGACCGACGATGCAAGCCACACCGGAAAATCGCAAATTAGTCATGAGTATAAATGAAAAAGACGCCATAACAGACTTTAAATTATTATACAAATCACTGGGCGTATTGTTGACTGTTATGACAGGATTCGTATTCGCAGAACAAATTGGTATGGAAAATGGTTTCATAGCCTTATTCGGTGCCGCAATAATGCTATTATTATACACCTTCAAACAACCCCGCACCATAAGTGAAGACAAAGTCGAAAACGTATTAAATCACGTCGATTGGACCACCATATTTTTCTTTATGGGACTATTTGTAATCGTAGGAGCTTTAGAAACAAGCGGATTTTTAACAAAAGTTGGACAATACATATTAGAGTTAACCGAAGGAAGTAGACAAAGAAGCACCTTTGCGATACTGAGCATATCGGCAGTATTTTCAGCAATGGTAGATAACATACCGTTTGTCGCCACGATGATACCGACCTTAAAGAGCATGGAAGAAGGATTAGGCGGTAGAGAAGCGATGATGCCGGTATGGTGGGCATTATCCTTAGGAGCATGTTTAGGGGGTAATGGTACGTTGATTGGAGCCTCTGCCAATGTAATCGTTGCTGGGATTGCCGCAAGAGAAGGCCGAGCCATCAGTTTTGTACGCTTTATGATATGGTCAATACCGGTCATGGTCATGAGCATTTTAATTGCCGCCCTGTTTTTATACATAGAATATTTTATTTAATATAATAAACGGGCGCAAGCGCCCAGCCCCTGTGGCTTGAACAGCGCCCTGCGCGTAGCAGACAGCCGCAAGGCTGTTTTGTGCCGAGCGAAGTGAGAAATGATTTTTTTGAGAAACAAAAAAATCATGCTCGGCACATTAAATTTCATCATTACGTAACAAGCAACGGCGCATGGCAATCCCCTCTTCGTCATTGTGAGCGGCAACCCCGCGTAAAAATCCTCTTCCTCGTCATTGTGAGGAGCGAAGCGACGTGACAATCCTCCTCTTCGTCATTGTGAGGAGCGAAGCGACGTGACAATCCAGAAAGAATAAAATTGCACACAAGGCGCCGTTGATGTGAAAAGGCATCCGTCGCCATGTGTACAATTTTATCGGTACAAACGCGTCATCCCGAACTTGTTTCGGGATCCCCATACCCCACTGGAAAGCCAAAAGTCACGGAAGTGCGCCACGCACTGCACACAGGACTGAATTCGTGTTAGAGGGCACATTCAGCCTGTGCACAATTTCATCGGTACAAACGCGTCATCCCGAACGACTAACGCGTCATGCTGAACTTGTTTCAGCATCTCCAGAGTTTCCCCAGAGTATACCTCCACCCCACTGGAAAGCCCTATAAGTGATGGCTGTGCACCTCCGCACCGGTACCATAGAGTATACCTGTACTCCGAGGGAAAGCCCCATAAGTAATGGGTGCAGGGACGCCCCTGCTGGAAGTGCGACGCGCACTCAGGCCTATCCGACCTCCGTACGAGCAGTACCCCTGCTCCAAGAAAAAGCCCAAAGTAATATAGGCACTGTTAATCTTTCTGATATACAAAAGCCACACCGGAAACACGTTGACGCAAATACCTATCAGCAGCAAACAGCTGTACTTGGCAATCCCGAGAAACAACAATATATTCACGCCCTCCGGATTTTAAGCGCCACTGCTTCGGTAAATGATCACAATGAGCACAATCATTACGACGAATACAAACCGCCGAAGTAAACAACGGTGGACAGTCTTCAATAATTTGCAACATCGGTAGCGGAGAATTTTTAACCACTTCTACCATATTATCCGCTGATGATTCCAAAGCCAATGTTGCAAATTTGCAACCGAAAAGAGCCAGCTGTGCCACCGCATAGCGATTCATCACATAAAGAAAATGTCCGGCGCCAATTTTAACATCCGAATATTTTTTAAGCACTTCAAATCCGTAGTAATTTTCAATAACAAACTGCCTGACACCAGCCTCATAAAATGCCTCAATAACTTTTTGCAAAAGTGCAGTCTGACGACAAATTTGCGGCAAACGAAACCATGCATTTTGCAAAGTATCAGGTTCAAAATCGCTCGGCTTTGAATTGAGATTAATATCAAATATTTTTAAATCTTTAACATCTTCTGTTAAATTATAAGGTTTGATTTTCGGAAGTATCGGCAAGACGTCACACATCGCAAGTTTTTCTTGCAATTTAACAACCAGCTGCCGCCTGAGTTCATTTAATAAAGACGCCGGTGCAAACAAACCATTAGGATTAACCACAGTAATATCCTCAAAACAAATCGCTGCTTGAGAAGTTTTAGCAAACGCTTTTTGCACTGCCGCTATTGTTTTGTTTGCATCTTTTGCCGGCTGAAAATCACCATGAACAGAAACAGCCACGTCATCACTCATCGCCCAAATGGTGTCTGCATGAACTTCCACCACCAACGGCAAAGTTTGAGCATTTTTAAATTCATGTGGTTTAGGTTTTGTATAATCATAGCGCCCTTTGACTGCAGAAGATGAGGCCAAATAAATCGGTGCCCCCACGGTCAGATGCGGATGTTCCTCGGGTAGATCCACCTCAGCTGTTTCTCCGGCTTTGACTTGAAATACCGGTTTGCGATTTAAATAAAGCGCCTTAATTCCAAATCCGTAAGGCTTTTCATCATGACCGTCATCAATTTGCAAACCGTCATAGCGAGCCACATCGCGTGTGGTCTTAAAAATCAATTTTTGCCCGCGAATTTGTTCAATATGTCCAATAAGAAGCCCCCGATGCCCGACAAATTGTTCATCAGTAACATCTCTGTTTTTTCCGTTAAAATGGAACCGACACCAAGGTCTGGAGAATATTTGTTTAATATCTTCCGCTTCATTAAGATTTTTAGGATGTCCGTCTAGAATATGACGATAATAGTTTGTAACAGCCGCCACATAAAGCGGTGATTTTTTACGCCCTTCAATTTTTAATGAAAGCGCAGGAATTTGCAACACTTGTTCTTCAAGCGCTAAATCTTTCATAGAAAAGATATGCCCTTTAATGTTCTCTACTTCATTTCTTCCCTTGTCATTATTTTTTGCGCTACCACAGAGTATACCTGTCCCCCAAGGCACTTCCCCTTCAGTGATGGCTGCAGGGCACTCATTTCTTCCCTTGTCACCATTTTTTGCGGTACCACAGAGTATACCTGTCCCCCAAGGCACCTCCCCTTCAGTGATGGCTGCAGGGCACTCATTTCTTCCCTTGTCACCATTTTTTGCGCTACCACAGAGTATACCTGTCCCCCAAGGCACCTCCCCTTCAGTGATGGCTGCAGGGCCTACCCTGCTGCGGCAAGGATAAACACAACATCCGCGATTAGCACTTTTGCCATACTCAAGTGCCGAAAATAAACATTGACCGCTATAAGAATAACACAACGCCCCATGGATAAAAACTTCCAAATCCAAATCCGGCAGAGCATCAGCAATTTTTTTAATTTCAGCAAGAGTTAACTCGCGTGCTAAGACCACACGTTTAAAACCGAGTGATTGCAAAAACCTTGCCCCTTCCAGATTATGAACGGCCATTTGTGTACTGGCATGAAGTTCAATTTCCGGCGCTAATCGTTTAACCAGATAAAAAATTCCCAAATCCTGGATAATCAAAGCATCAACATGTGTTCTTTTCAAACCGGCAATAATTTCCGGCAATTCTTCTATTTCCTGCTCTGTCAAAATAGTATTCAGTGCGACATAAACTTTGCGTTTGAGGGCATGCGCATAAGCGGTAAACTCATCTAATTCATCAAATGTGAAATTATCCGCACCAGCACGTGCCGAAAACTTGGTTAATCCGAGATAAACAGCATCAGCCCCATAATAAAGCGCGGCATATCCGGCTTCAAGATTACCTGCCGGTGCTAAAAGTTCATGTTTCATAAGCATCACTCAATTTATTAATTAATCTGCGGGCAAATTACTCCGATACACAGCCCTTGTCAACCAAAATTAAATCTCCGACGATAATAAAAAAATCCCCCGTCATTGTTTCACAACAACAAGGGGGGAAAGGAGCGAGATTAATGGAACTCTCGATTGAAAGGAGAAAATTCCATACATCAGATGAATCAAGGACTAGCGGTTATGTTTACGATGGGGTGCATTTTTAGCAGCATCGCGTTCTTTTTGATAAGGCGTTTTGTCCTTACAGCGGCTGGGAGCATTTTCGCCTGCGCGTTTCTTCCCTTTTTTAGAAGCAGCCCGACGCGCATCTTGACTTTTATTAGCCATAATCATAAAAATTTAAGTGAATAGATATATGATAAAAATAAAAAAGTAACGTTCATATAAGACACCAAAAGTTTAAAGTCAATAAAAAAAAACTTGATTTATTTCCAAAAAAGTGATAAATTCTCGTCAACTAATAATTTTTATGTTTTACAATTTTAATATCTCAAAAAAATGAACAAGACACCTGAAGCTTACAAAAAAGCTATCTCAGCCATGTTTAAAAATGCTGAGACCAACGAGATGGGCCAAGAACAGTTGGTTAACACGTACATTCTCCCCCTATTGGTCGGTGAGATGAATTCTGCTACTCGAGAAAAGCTACACTGTGTCAGCCCAAGATTCATGGACTTTATGGCCGAATGGGGACAGATCTGTTATGAGATGGATCGCTATGAGCGTAAAGGTCATCACACTGCCGACGTACTCATGTTGATTGCCTTACAGCGAATCATTCACGGGGCTATTTACTATAACAGCATGGACAAAAGCGTTTTTGGCCTGCCGCAAAGTTACAGTAATTACATGATCTGGTGCGACAGAGCTGTACCCATGGACTGGTATTGTTGGAAATTCTTGCAAGCAAATTTAGAGTTCTGCTTAACACAAAAGCAAAACAAAGCTATCTGCAAGCTCGCCAACATCATTCTACACAGTTTGCTAAGCGACTTACACAGTGATAACACGATTGTAAAAACCGATGATTATCACTGGGATGAAAAACAAACAGACGTCACCGTCAAAGAAGTCTATGAGTGGGCAGAGAAATTAGCCATCAAAGTGTATGGTGTAAATCGTACCGCCATGATAGTTGCACCGGTATGGCGCAAAAAGATGGATTTCTTCAACACCAACCGAGATCGTATCAACTGGAGGATGGTCTGGCCGTATTTTGAGCTTAATGATGAGCCGTATTTCAAGCCCTGGCAGAAATTTTTCTTAAAACTTGTAGGGCTCTACAAACCGCTCGTCAAGTGGAAAATCAAAAGAGAAATCGCCGCTTATCAAAAGCCGCAATAGCTCTTACACAACAAAAAAAGAAGCAGTCCAAAAGACTTCTTCTTTTTTTGTTTTAAAATAATTAAATATTTGTCATTATAATGGTCATCAAATCAAAACCAACGGAGTAAACGATGAATAAGACACTGGTCAAACTGGAAGACAAACATTTCATCATTGATATGATGTACGCCCGCCCAAATAATATGGTCGGACAAGCCGTGTATAAAGAAATAGGTTATGGCAATCAAGCCTATATGCATATAGACGTTGCTGAAAAATTACTCTCTCTTATACCTCTATTAGATAAGCATCACCTCAAAATGCGGATATGTGATGCCTACCGCCCCCCGTTGGCGCATAATAAGCTCCTGGAAATCATTCCATTTGAAGGATTTTTTGCTAAAGATTATGCCCGCTCCAATCACTGCCATGGCACCGCGGTAGATATTTGCTTAACCGATATAAATGGTAATAATCTCACCTATCCGACAGAGATAGACGCCTACGAAGAGCGCTATGCCCGACAAGTTCGCCAAGGCAACTTCACAGATTTTCAAAAACATCTTATCAAAGCACGCCATGATTATATGGAGTCAACGCCCGAAGCAACAAAAAATCGGCAATTTTTAAGAGAACTGATGGAACAACATGGCTTTGAAGCTATACCGCACGAGTGGTGGCATTATAATTTAAGAGGTTGGGAAAAATATCCGGTCATAGAATGGCAACCACAATAAAAATACACACCATATGCAAAAAAAGCTTGATTATTTGTTTTTTATATTATATCTCAATATTGCTTTATTGAAATGTGCGGCCATGGCGGAATTGGTAGACGCGTAACGTTGAGGTCGTTATGGGCTAAGCCCGTGGAAGTTCAAGTCTTCTTGGCCGCACCACTTTTCTCTATTATATTAATATTTTTTGAGAGGCTTATTAGCCGGAGGAGGTGCCGATGCTTAGAATATATAAAACAGATGAAAACGGCAAACTCGTAAAACTCAAAAAAAATAAAATCGTCCCGATGACATGGTGTTCACTCGTTAATCCGAATGAAGATGAGCTGCAAATGGTATCTTCCTTCTTAAAGGTTGATTATGATTTGTTGAGCAACTCTTTGGACGCCGATGAACGTTCCCGAATTGAGCAAGATAGAAATTCTTTGGCCATCATTATCAACTTACCATTGTTAGATGATGAAGGAAATTTTGATACCCTGCCTTGCGGCTTGGTTTTAACCGCCAAGAATTTCATTACCATTTGCGCGCGTGATAACCGTGTTTTACACTCTTTTAATCGCTCCACTGCACAAACATTTGATACAAGAGAGCGCGCGCAATTTTTGTTAAATATATTATATAAATGCACACAATTTTATTTGAAATATTTGACGATTATTAATCGTCGCACCGAAGAAATTGAATATGCACTTCGTAAAACCACTTCCAATAAAGAGCTGTTTCAATTAATGGAAATACAAAAATCACTGGTTTATTTTACCACCGCTTTGAAAGATAATCACCTTGTTTTGTTAAAGCTTTTACGCATGCTCAAAACACCTGCCGTATCAAAATTGGTATATTTTTCAGAAGATGATGTTGAGCTCCTTGATGATGTGATTATTGAAAACAAGCAGGCGATTGAAATGGTTGATATGCACCGCTCGATTTTGGAAGGTATGATGGATGGTTTTGCCAGTATCATTAATAACAATGTAAACCAAGTTATGAAGTTCTTAGCCGCCATCACGATTATTCTTTCCATACCGACAATGTTAGCTTCTTTTTGGGGAATGAATGTTCCGGTTGCTTTTGCTGCGAATACTTACGGTTTCTGGATTGTTATGGGCATTTCCGCGCTTGCCACTGTTGCCACTATAATTTATTTCAAAAAACGTGCAATGTTTTAACATGGGCGCAAGCGCCCAGCCCCCGCGGCTTGAGCGGCACCCGCCGTACAGGCGGCGACGAAGTCGCATAATGCGCGCCCTTTTCAACTTCCCCTGCATAAAAAATATCCTTGCATTTTATATTCCGGTTCATTATCATCATCAATGTAGGTAAGAGATTACCTATGGAGTGTAACAGCTCCTTCTGTGTAAAATAACTCCTCAAATGGGGAGCCGGCTGAATATATTGAATAAGCCGGACTGCGTACATGGACAGTCGTTAACTCCCCACCTTGAAGGAATTTAAGGTGGTTTTTGTTTTTTAACAAAATAAGGAGTTTTAACAATGTCAGAACACTATCACTATATTGATAAACAAACTTTACAGGATATCGGTGCGGCTTTATGGAAAATACGCCAAGAAAAAAGGATGTACCTCAAACAAGTACAAACTCAGACCAAAATCCCGATGAAAATCATTGATGGTTTAGAAACCGGTAGAAGTTTTAATTATAGCGCCATTCGCCGACTCACTAAGTTTTATAATAAAAAGATGCATATCACGTTTGAATAGCAAAAAAAACGTCCTAAATTCGCATTAAAGCGAAAATAGGACGTAAAAAGTTTCAATTAGTAGCCAAATTCAATGATAGTCATTTGAGCATGTATCGCCTCATTAAAGAAGTTAGAAAAGAAAACTTTATTGTTGCCTACCGTACCAATAAAAGCACCTTTATCCATTTTCTTAACATGAAGTTTCTGAGCGCCGGGATATAACGTATAGTGTTGTCCCTTTCTGACCAAAAGACCAGGTGTGATATCGCCGTACTTCCGCCCGTAGTAGCTGTAACGCGCATGTTGTACTGTATCCAAAACAGCAACTTCCGCATACTGCGTATCAAAGCTATACTTATCAAACACGAATTCTTCAGCATCAAGACCTTCCGGAGAGATACAGAAAATACTGTCTCCACGGCAGCCTAAAACAATGTTTTTTCCCATGTAAGCTCTTTCTACATTAAACTTCTTTATAATACCACTCGTACAAGCGGTATAATAAATATTGTCTTTTTTGAATAGAGCATAGCCCCATGGTTTTCCACGCTTGCTTTTAAATTCGTTACAGATAACGCTAATAAGAGTATCTGCTTTGGTGCTGGGAATAATAAGGTCGTATTCATCAGTATAAACACTGATACTGTCACCCTTTTTAACTTTCACACCATACATCGCCTCATAACCGCTGATATCTACAAATGATACTTCATCAGCACCGCAGATAATCGGATGATTCTTAAAACGAACATTGACATACAAGAACTTGCCTAACGAATCTTTACATATCAGATGTCCGTTTCTGTCATTATGAATAACGACATACTCCGGATTGTTCACAAAGCTTCCCAAATAAGACTGTTCCTCATCGGTAAAATAAGTCTCAACTGGTAGCTCGTCAGTTACAACGGTATGCTGAGCATATACACCGATTGCAAAAGCCACAACGCATGCGGCTAACAAAAGCTTTTTCATATCTTTTTGTTTTAATAATTTTCATATATATAGGGATTTAGATAGTAAAGTAGCACTTTTTAGAGGTACTGTCAACCCATTTTGTCAAAAAAGTAGAATAAAATACCTCACAAATAATCCTTATATGAACATCATCTCTTAAGTAATGAAGATGCACCGCTCACTAATTTCTGTTATCTTTATAAGAAGCATGTTTTTTAATAATGGCGCGAATTTCCGCCACATCTTCCGGTCGCATGGCATATAATGGGATAGAAAACGGCGTAAAAATATTATTTCTGCAAAGTTTTTGCATAAAAGTAAGTTTATACTTTGGCAACGCTTCCGGCATCACATGCAGAGCCATAAACGGCCGCCTTGAGATATAGGAAGTATATTTCTCTTCTGCCAGCAAAATATCATCCCATTTGAGTAATTGATTATGATCAATTTTAATACCATCTTTATTAACGAGTGCCAATCTTTGCGGTACGGTCGTAACAAAAACAACTGAAGCCAAAGCCAAAAGCGCCAAGATTTGCGTAGCAACCAAAAAACCGAAAAGCAACCAATTATTATATAAACCGACAGAGGCCAAATTATCCGAAACGATATATACAAAAACAGCAAACATGGCATACAATGCGGTTAAAACGATTAATTGCCGTTTATCATAATAAAAAGAAATTTCCTTTTGCGGTGCAATAATTTCTTTAATTTTCTCAGTAATTTTTTCTTTTACTTTTTTAGAAGGATGTGATTGTGCCTCAGGATTTTCCATTTTTTCAATCACAGAAGACATTGTGCTGGCGTGCTTTGCCGCATTTTTGGCTGCTTTAGCGATTTTTTGTACTTTTTGCAGCTTTTTAGTTGCTTTTTCGACGCGTTTAGCGGTTCTTCTAACATCTGTTTCCGCCGCTTTTTCAACTGTATTGATAGCGGTATTTAAGGCATGTTCAACAATCTTCTGCGGAGCAGTTTTAACTTTGTTAACAGCTCTGCGCGCAACAGACGTTTTCTTTTCCGTTGATTGATTTTTAGAAATAGGCATATTAAGTTTCTCCAATAAGATACATTTATATGAAAATATACTAAAAGAGTCCTTAAAGATAGGTTAATGATTTAAAATCAATCACTTTCATCAGAAGATTTTTCAAAAAAAATAGCAAGCAAGGCGCTTTTATATAACCACAAATTAATAAATCCCAGCACAACGCTGATAGAACCGAACACATATAAGATATAATACCAGTTGAGTTCGCCGACTTTCATTAAAGTTTCATCGGCATAAATTTTGATAAAACCGATAGCAACAGCGGTAATAAGAAAAGAAACGATATAAGCGCTGGTCCAAATTCGCCGTTGTGTTTGTTGTGGCAACAACAAAGCACAGAGCAGATAAATAAAAAACAAAGCAATAAACAGGTACGTTTCCATGGGAATCTCCTCCTGATTTGGATGTAATAACAAAAAATAAGATTTCAAGTACTGCTCCACAGGAAAGCCCTTAGTGATGGCTGTCGGGCCGCCCCGACCGCCGTCCGCGTAGGACCGCCCTGCGCGCAGCAGACAGCCGCAAGGCTGTTTTGTGCCGAGCAAAGTGAGAAATGATTTTTTTGAGAAGCAAAAAAATCATGCTCGGCACATTAAATTTCATCATTACGTAACAAGCAACGCTGCGTGACAATCCTCTGCCTCGTCATTGTGAACGGCAACCCCGCGTAACAATTCCATCCCCTCTTCGTCATTGTGAACGGCAACCCCGCGTGACAATTCCATCCCCTCTTCGTCATTGTGAACGGCAACCCCGCGTGACAATCCTCCTTCTCGTCATTGTGAGCGGCAACCCCGCGTAACAATCCTCCTCCTCGTCATTGTGAATGGCAACGCCGCGTGACAATTCCATCCCCTCCTCGTCATTGTGAGGAGCGAAGCGACGTGACAATCCAGAAAAAATTAAAAAATTGCACACAAGGCGCCGTTGATGTGAAAAGGCATCCGTCGCCATGTGCACAATTTTATCGGTACCCCAGAGTATACCTCACCCCAAGGAAAAGCCCTCTAAGTGATGGCTGTGCGCCTCCGCACCGGTTCCACAGAGTATACCTCTGCTCCAAAGAAAATCTCAAAGTAAACTCCGTACGAGCAGTACCTCTGCTCCAAAGAAAATCCCAAAGTAAACCCCGTACGGGCAGTACTGCAGGGACGCCCCTGCCCCGTATGGGCAGTACTGGAGGTGCGACACGCACTGTCGAGCATCCTCGACCGCTCGTGTGGTCATTCATTTTTTCTCAACAGTTTTTGCAAGGCATAAAGTTGACGACAATCATCTTTATACTGTCGGCTCAAGTAATAACCATCATCGCTCATTTCTTTTAACTTCATATTTGCACTAAGACGACTGATTTTTTCTGAAATATCCACTTTTCCTCCATATGAAAATAAATATATTATTTATAATATATAATATCTATCTAACTGAAAATCAACACATAATTCAAAAAAGTAGATAAAGCTCTTTTTGAAGTAGCAAATTTATACTTGCAGACGTCCTCAAAATGTGATACAATGAAAATGTTTAAAAAGTTATTTTGGTAATTATCATGTTTTACGTATTATGTCAGTTTTTGATTTGTCACCTGTTAAGGAGAGGCTTTTCATAATGGCTTAAGATGTAGACATGATGATTACCTTATTCATCGGACTCCTCATTTTAAGAACAGATAATCATCATATATTCACTTAAACTAAAAAAATTATGAAACAGTACATTCTTACGATTGCCCTCGTAGCAATCAGCACAATTTGTGCAGCAGGTAACAACACAGTTGCAAACGAGACCAAAAACAATGTTGAGATTGTGGACGTAAAAACCGGAAACTTTGTGTATTACAGGTCAAACCAGAACCCCAAATACAAGGATCGCATTGATACCATTTGGGTTGTCAGGGTGAACGGCTACACTGCTCAGATTGACAACTGGGATGGGTACGGATATCACACTGACAAGTGGATTAACGGTCTTACCCGCGTCAACCATGTGAACGTTCTGCCGCTGAGTCTCCCCGAAAGCATGAAAAATGTAACCATTCGCATGGACTACATTAAAATACTTGATGAAAATCGTATTCTATGCTCTCTGGGTTCTCACTGGTCGTCAGAAAAAGATGGTGCTTGCGCCTTCATCTACAACCAGCAAACCGGCGAAACAATCTATGATGTAGATACAACCGAATACGAGAATATTCCCACACACGTCAGATTTGACCAATGGAATATGAACGGCGGCTACTACTCTACAATCGTACGCAAGGTTGACGGAACTGCTCAACTTGGCTACCTCTGGTGGTAAAAGATCTCTGAAGCAACAAACCTAATAAAAACAATCGTTCTCCTCGTTACCGCCCCTAAAAAGGCCGTACGAGGAGTTTTTTTTTATACAAAAAGAGGTGCTCCGCAATGGAACACCTCTCTTTGTAAGGTCAAAAGCAAATTATTACTTTTGACGAGATTTGAAAGCCTTTGCACGCTCGGTCAGCCAGTTGTAAATACGCTGATGATGAACATCGCCTTCAGCGGCATAATCCTCCGGATGCCACTGCACACAAAGGATGTTCTCATCATCATTGCCCCAAGCTTCCGGAATACCATTCTCTGCCACGGCATAGATAAACAGCGGACTGCCATACGGCAATTCATAGACAGCCTCATTGTGACGAGAATTGACCACGAACTCCTTCTTGCCGATGAGCTTTTTTAACAAGCATCTCGGTACAATGATTTTCACCATGTGCGCCTCTTTTTGCTTGGTCTTGTGTTCAACCTCTTCATGCAGTTTTTTGGCATCTGTAAAGAGATATCCGCCCAGAACTCCAGCAATCATCTGTGCACCGGCACAGATGCCTAGAATAGGAATTCCCATAAAGAGGGCACGATGGATACAGGTCACATACGCAGCAGCACGGATACTCGTAACACTTTCATGCTGTTCTCTCTCAAACGGTGCATAGAAGTGTTTTGGCGAAACAAACGCACCACCCGGCAAGATAAGGCCATGACAACCATTGAGTTGTGCCTCTACGTGATGCCAATCCAAGAAGATAATCTGAGCACCGGTTCTGGCAATAGCCAAGGCATAATTGTAATCAATGGTATAATACCCGATCTCTTGCCCCAGCAAAAATGCAACTTTCGGCGCATCATCAGACGGCACTGGCAATCCCATCTGTTCGTAACACTTGCTGTTTAGCACTAAAATGGCTGCTTCAGCCACATTGTCTAACACAATTTTTTCAATGCCGAAAGCATTAAACTCCGGCAAATAGCGCAATTCTTTTTTCATAATAGTAAATTTTTTAAGACATATATATATAATTTAATGCAGTCACTTTACCATATTTTTCGCATCAATGCAAGCAAAAAAAAATTGACTTTAAATCAGAAGCTTTGCTAAACTGGTAGGCGTTGTAAAATTTAAATGATGAGGAAAAAATGAACACGACAGAAATGGATAAATATTTCAACCCTGAAGAGGCTGAAAAGAAATGGTATGAGTTATGGAATAACGGCGGCTATTTCACTCCAAACGTGAATGACGGCAAAGATCCATATACCATTATGATTCCGCCTCCAAACATCACCGGCAAGCTCCACTTAGGGCATGCCCTCGTGAATACGCTTCAGGATGTCGTGATAAGAATGAAAAGAATGCAAGGATACAACACTCTTTGGCTCCCTGGTACAGACCATGCGAGTATCGCTACCGAAGCCAAAGTCGTAGATATGATTAAAAAAGAAGGCTTAAGCAAAGATATTTTAGGACGTGAAGGCTTCTTAAAACGCGCCTGGGAATGGAAAGAGGAATACGGCGGGACCATTATTCGCCAATTAAAGAAACTCGGTTGCTCCTGCGATTGGACCAGAGAACGTTTCACACTTGATGAAGGTTTAAGCAAAGTCGTTCAAAAAGTATTTATAGATTTATACAACGAAGGTTTAATTTATAAAGGCGAAAGATTGGTTAACTGGTGCCCATGTTGCCATTCCACCTTATCAGATATTGAAGTAGAATATGAAGAAGAGCCTTCATCTCTTTGGTATATCAGATATTGGTCAAAAGATAAATCATTTTACTTAGATGTTGCAACCACCAGACCGGAAACCATGTTAGGTGATACCGGTGTTGCGGTAAATCCGTCCGATGCACGCTTTGCCAAGTATATCGGTCAAAAAGTTGTTGTACCGATTGTAAATCGTGAGATTGAAGTTATTGCCGACCCGTTTGTTGAAACTGAATTCGGTACCGGTTGCGTTAAGATTACACCGGCACATGATTTTAACGACTTCAACGCCGGTAAAAAGCACGGTTTGGATATATTAAAGGTAATAGATGAAGACGGCTTAATGACCGATTTAGTAGCCAAGTACAAAGGTATGGATATTTTAACCGCGCGTAAATTGATTGTTGATGAATTACAAGAATTAGGCGTTTTGGTTAAGATTGAACCATATACCCATAACGTCGGCAAATGTTATCGTTGCCATCATACAGTAGAACCGATGGTTTCCAAGCAATGGTTTGTTAAGATGGAAAGCTTGGCCAAACCGGCAATAGATGCCGTCAAAAACAAAGAAATTACACTATATCCGGAACGTTATGAAAAGACCTATTTCCACTGGATGGAAAATATTCAAGACTGGTGTATTTCGCGTCAATTATGGTGGGGACACAGAATTCCTGCTTATTACTGCAAAAAATGCGGTAAAATAGAGGTATGTGCCGAAAAACCAACCAAAGCTTGCGCTTGCGGTTGCACGGAATGGATTCAAGATGAAGACACTTTGGACACATGGTTTTCTTCTGCATTATGGCCATTTTCAACATTAGGTTGGCCGGAAGAAACAGAAGATTACAAATATTTTTATCCGACATCGACATTAATCACCGGTAACGATATTTTATTCTTCTGGGTTGCCCGAATGATTTTCTCTGCGATACATCAAACCGGTAAAATACCATTTAAAAAAGTTGTTTTGCACGGACTTATCCGTGACGCCCAAGGCAGAAAGATGAGTAAAAGCTTAAACAATGGTATAGATCCGTTAGATGTTATCCGTGATTATGGTGCTGACGCATTACGTTTTTCATTGGTACAAGGTCTGTCATTAGAAACAGATATTCGTTATTCCATGGAAAGACTGGATACAGCGAAAGCCTTTATCAATAAACTATGGAACTCCGCTAAATTTGTGATAAATGGCATTAAAGGCATTGATTACCAGAATTGGAATAAAGATAATTTATTACCGGAAGACAAATGGATGCTGGTTAAATTGAATCGCACCATAAAGAGTGTAACTGAAGAGCTGGATAAATTTGAATTTGGTGTTGCACTGCAAAAGTTATATGATTTCTTCTGGAATGATTATTGCAGTTGGTACATAGAGATGGTCAAACCGAGATTGTACGATGAGAATGCAAGTGGTAGAAAAGAAGCCGCGTATGTTTTGCATTATGGCTTGACTGTGATATTAAAATTGATGCATCCGTTCTTACCGTTTGTTACCGAAGAAGTATATTCCAGAGTAAGCGAAGATGATACACCGTTGATTATTTCTTCTTGGCCAAAGGCAGAAGATTTGGATTATACCGAAGAATATGAGAACATTGAGTTAATGCAATATTTCATCGGTAGCATCAGGAACGTTCGTGCCAACATGAATATTCAACCGGCCAGAAAAACGGCTTTAATATTTGTAACCAAAGACAAAGGGGAATTTTTAAAGCAAGCTGAGCCGATATTCCAAAAGTTAGCATTTGCAAAATCTGTAGAGATCAGGGCTGACAAAGCGGGAATACCGGTTAATGCGATAAGCATCGAGCAGTTGAATGCTGCGGTATATATTCCGTTTGAAGACTTGGTTGATATAGAAGCCGAAATTGAGCGGTTGAATGGTGAAAAAGAGAAATACGAAGGATTGATTGCCAGAGTTGATGCGCAATTAGCCAACGAGAATTTCATTACCAGAGCACCGGCGGATAAGGTTCAGGAGCAAAGGGATAAGAAGGCAAATTATGAGACATTGTTAGCTTCGGTTAACGAGCGTTTAGTTGCCTTAAAGCCGAGTAAATCCGCATAAGTGCTGGGCGCAAGCGCCCTGCCGTCCGCACAGGACCGCCCGACCGCGTAGGTCGGCGACGCAGTCGCTCTGGCGCGCAAAGGATAAGATAAAAATTTAAGGTAAGGTTAAAGACCTTGCCTTAAATTTTTATGCGCGCCTTTCCACCATCATTGTTAAGCAACAGGATAATCCTCCTCTTCGTCATTGTGAGGAGCGAAGCGACGTGACAATCCTCCTCTTCATCATTGTGAGGAGCGAAGCGACGTGACAATCCTCTTCTTCGTCATTGTGAGGAGCGAAGCGACGTAACAATCCTCCTCTTCGTCATTGTGAGGAGCGAAGCGACGTGACAATCCGCCTCTTCGTCATTGTGAGGAGCGAAGCGACGTGACAATCCTCCTCTTCGTCATTGTGAGGAGCGAAGCGACGTGACAATCATCCTCTTCATCATTGTGAGGAGCGAAGTGACGTGACAATCCTCCACTTCGTCATTGTGAGGAGCGAAGCGACGTGACAATCCAGAAAAAATTAAAAAATTGCACACAAGGCTCCGTTGATGTGTAAAAGCATCCGTCGCCATGTGCACAATTTTATCAGTGCCAACGCGTCATCCCGAATCACTAACGCGTCATCCTTATAGCTACAAACGCGTCATGCTGAACTAGTTTCAGCATCTCCCTCGGTTCCATAGAGTATACCCCTGCTCCAAGGGAAATTCCAAAGTAAACTCCGTACGAGCAGTACCCCATACCCCACTGAAAAGCCCCATATGTAATGGGTGTCGAGCCTCCTCGACCGCCCCTGCCGCGCACCGCGAACTGCACAATTTTATTGGTACCGGTGATATTATACACTGACAAAAATGTAAGTATACTCTTTAAAAAAAGGAAAACCGCCCATGGTAATGGACGGTTTAATTAAATGGTTAATAACTGGATTTTACAGTCCGTGCCAGGCATTGGCGGTCGTGGACTGAAATCATTTTTTTTGGGGCGCTGCTGCGGCTACCACATTTTGTCGCAAAGACTTAAACGCGACGTTCGGAGAGTGGTGGGCAATACGGCCTCGGTTTTGTTTTTTTTGCGAGTAGCAATCTTAGGATATCTAACTCGCAGGCTTGTCACGGATTTGGTGCATAGTTTTTGGTTTTTTGCGGGCGACCTTACGTTGATTCTGCAACAGTCGCCGCCGGAGCCCAGGTTACTTCTTAATCTTCAGATTCTGTACGTCTAATGCAACACAAATCGGTGCTCTTGTCCTCTGTCCCATAGTTTTAAAGGGTTTAAAGGGTTAAACATTAAATTAATTTCGCATTCCCGCTGGAGTGCTTCATATATATATTATAATAGTAGCTTGACAGGTAACCTTGTAACATACATTTTTTTACTTGTCAAGACAAAAAATAAAAAATTTTTGTCATATTTGTATTTTTGCTTGCAACTTGCATTTATTTATGTTAATTTCCTAAACAATCAGTTAGTTTTTTGTCAATTAGTATGCCATTATTCTGAATAGACACTCACGTCTTAGTGAATATAGCAACATTTGGCACAAACTTATTGAGAGTGTTAAATAACTTTCTTAATTTAAAAAAAATGAGATTATGGAACAGCAAATGTTTCTCCAAGCCGTTGCAAGCGCCTGCAACCTATCCTATGTAGATGAATTGGAAGGCCGTTCTCAACGCAACATTGCCATCCACTACATCCTGCCCAAATTAGTTCGTGATTTTAAGCATCGAATGAATCGCTGTGTAAATCCGAAATTCATGAGCTTTATGGCAGATTACGGACAGTATTGTGTTGCGCAAGACCGTTCAAGCGGCGAGCTGTTAATGGAGTTGGCGATGCAAAGAGTAAGCCAAGGAGGCCTCTCCCACGCATCTTATGATGCCCTGTGTGCCTTACCGATGAGGTATTGGAACTATGCCCTTATTGGTGATGTGCAATGCCCGCTTGATGACGCCTGTGTAGATTTTTTGCAAAACAACTTACTGTTTTGCCTTGAGAACCTACACAACAAAACCTGGCGCCATCATGCCGAACTGATCAAGCAAGGTGTTTTGGTTCGCGTAAGCGGCGACAATCACTTGTTGCACGGTCCGTACGGTAAGCTTTGTGAAGTAGCGCAAATGCTCTATTAAAAATCTAAGCCTGAGCTAAAAAAAAATTAAAAGCCACTCCTTTATGCGAGTGGCTTTTTTTATGCATTATCTACCACTCTAAAGTCAAGCCGTCATAAGCCGGCTGCATATTATTCAAACACTGCTGCTTAACTGCCTCATAATCGCATTCGGTTGCCATATGATTAATAATAACTTGTTTAGGATTTAACTCTTTAGTATAACGCAACAAATCCGCCATACCGGCATGAAACTTTGTACCGAGAGTTGTCGTCAGCGGCATAATCATTATTTTCGGCTGCACTTTTACTTCTTGCAAAGATACTTGCGGTATAGTATGAAAATCAGCAATATGCACCGCTTCCCCATCATTAAACACATAACCGGTAACTTCAATATTATGCCCTTGTAACAAAATCGGCGTAACTTTAACCCCTTTAACATCAAATGCCTGCCCATACTCAAAAGTATGCGGCATAAGCGACGCACGATACATCGGATTCACATCGTTTATCGTCTTAGCCATTAAATAATCAAAACGTACGGAGATTTGCGCCATATTGTTTTTAGATGCATAAACATCTATGGACTGACCGCTGATACGATTAAGCTCTCTTAAATCATCAATTCCATGCAAATGATCTGCGTGTGTATGCGTATAGAGTACAGCATCAACTCGACGAATATTATGTTGGATTAATTGCGTACGCAAATCCGGCGATGTATCAATCAAAAACTTAACCCCATTGATTTCATAATAAGTCCCCGTCCTTAAACGAATATTTTTCGGATTATGTGGATCACAATCACCAAAACCATTTGATAATGCCGGTACGCCGGGCGCCGCACCTGAACCTAATATAATCACCTTAGACACGATTTTCCCTCTT
>Ga0247610_10001165_pt1 | contig 33492 bp, 28 predicted proteins | sample 174DNAGHGhighgp2_FD_193483 | JGI IMG/M metagenome (GOLD analysis project Ga0247610, IMG submission 193483) | Sheep rumen microbial communities from Palmerston North, Manawatu-Wanganui, New Zealand - 1742 DNA GHGhigh gp2 | ecosystem: Host-associated > Mammals > Digestive system > Stomach > Rumen...
GTTACAATGTGACATTTGGGTGTCCCCTGGAAGTTTGACTTTTCACGCTATTATTTGGTTATTTCTCAGAAAAGTTGTACCTTTGCTTCCTGAAGGATTCAAGAACGAGCAGCGCCGTCCTTGTTATATTGTAAGAACTTTAGACAGATGGATTCAGAGAAGATAATCAATTATCACCTATATATCGATGAATGTGGTGACCAGAACTTGGAAGCATTCAGCCCCACTTTCCCTATCTTCACACTTTGCGGCATCCTTGTGCGTGATGACCTTGTGCCCCAGCTTGAAGGGCAGGTGCGTGCTTTGAAGCAAGAGTTTTGGGGCAATCGTCAGATAATCCTTCATTCACGCGATATCCGCAAGTGTCAGAATGGTTTTGAGGTATTGTTTGACCTTGACGTAAAACGTCGTTTCTACGAATCCATCAACCAGCTTTTAGGTCAGCGTGGCGTGTATGTCATTGTCAGTTGCTCCATCCTGAAAGAACCCTACATTCGCCAGTTTGGACGTTTCAACGATGTCTATGGCCAGTCGCTGTCGTTTGTGCTCGAACGCGCCATTTTCTGTGTTGACAACCAGTGCCCAGACGGACAAGGCCGAATTTCTGCCATTGTTGAGCGCAGAGGTAAGCGCGAGGATAAGAACCTTATGAATTATTATCAGCAGCTTCTGGATAAAGGTACTTATTGGGTCACAGCAGAACGAATGAAGAGTCGCATGACCTGCCTCGATTTCAAATGGAAGTCAGAAGACATTTCTGGTTTGCAGATTGCCGACTTGATAGCTTACCCACTGACTCGCCACGTTCTGAATCCACAAGCAGTCAATCTGGCCTATGACGTATTGGCTCCCAATATATTCATGGAGGACGGCAAACTTTTGGGCCTCAAAATCTATCCATCCCAACAGACATAAAAAAAGAGTCGCCACGAACCTGACAACTCTTCCGATCGGGGACACCCCAATCCCAATAAATGGAACACGTCCATTGTTCTGTGTGCAAAGATAGATATTATTTCTGAAAGTTGCAAGTATTTTAGCGATTATTATAAAATTTTTGAGAAAATCGACCATATTCGATAACTTTTTTGTAATTTTGCATCGTCTATGCCCACGCTTCGGCTGGAGAGGGCATTGACACGACATATTGGAATAAGCGTCATTGATGCTTTGTTTTTGACCATTTGAACGTCGGAAATTCAAATCTCTATCAAAGACAATGCAGAGGTGAATGCTGACGGGTGTAGTATATACTCCCGGAGTGTGCCGAGGGCAGATTAGTGCCCTCACGCACACTCTTTGGGTGTACTATATACTGACCAGCGTGGGTATTCAGACTCTGTTCGTTCTATAGAGATGGCTTCCGACGGCCTAAATGGGGAACGAGCAGCAGGAGGATACCCCGTTTTTTTCATATGCCGTAGAAAGTGTTACTAACCATTCTGGCGCACGGGTATCAGTCGGAAGCAAAATAGGAATGACTGATGCAGGACAAATTGCAACATGCACTTGACCTTTGCAATAAGAATAAAATCGACGAGGCACTTCCTGTCTTGGAAGAGCTGATCAAGGAGAAACCAAATAACTCTGAGGCCTGGCGGACGTTGGCACAGATTCACTGGCTTCATCAGCATGAGGCAGACAAGGCTTATGACGAGCTGATCGAGGCCCTCAGATGCGACCCCAGGAACATCTGGGCGCTTGTGCTGATGGGCAATTTGCTGACCAAGGAGAAGAACGATACAGTGCATGCTAAGGCATATTACGAGAAGGTGCTGGAGTATCATCCCGACAATGCCATCGCTATTAACAATATCGGTGCCACCTACATGGAGCGCAAGGACTATGAGGGAGCACTGCCGTATCTAAAAAAAGCATTGACTATAGACGACTCGTATGCCAACTCATACTACGGCCTGGCTTTGTGCTATTACAAACTTGGCAAAATGAAAGAATCCTTTGAGACTTGTCATCGAGGGGCATTGAAATCAGCCGACCGCCCGGAGAATCCTGCAGTTCGCGAGGAACTAATCAAACTTTATCTTACAGTTGCTAAAGAATATGCCGGCAAGACGAACTATCTGAATGTCTGGAAGGGCATCAAAGACCAACTTGAGGCCGTAGACCATATCAATATCCGCATAACAGAAGACAGAACATTGAATGTGCATGCCAAGCTGGAGTACGCCCTCCTGCATGCAGCAAAGGAGCATGTGGTGCGATATAACCCAGAGAAGGACTTCGTGGAGCACCTTTTCATTCACGAGATGATGCATTTGAGAATGAGCCAGCAAGCCACCAAGGCTAATAGAGGCAAAGCCGTTATCGGTTCTGAACAGACGCGAGCAGCCTTCAAGAAACGCTACTTGAAGTTCATGCAGAAGACTCACAGCCATATTCCTGCATTGGAATTGAACAAGGTTATCGCAGGCCTTGCCGATGGCCTTGGACTCCAGTTGATGAACTGCCCGCTGGACCTGTTTGTGGAACACATGATCTATACTGACTATCCGATAGTCCGCCCCATTCAGATGCTGTCACTCTTCCATATGGAGCAAGACAATATCAATGCCGTCAGACAAGCAGCAGCCAACGGTTTCTTCCCTAAAGAAATTGTCTATGCCAACAAGGTGATGAACATCGTAACAAGCCTGCATTTCAAAGATATCTATGGCATCAATCTGATAGGTCAGTACAAGCCTACGAAACAAGAACTGGAGCATGCCACAGACCTCTACGAGGAGTTCAAAGCCTATCTGAACACCTACAAGGCCGGCGATGAATACGAGATGATAGAATTCTTCGTGCAGTCGTTCAATATGGAGGAATTTGTGGAAATCATCGACGAGAGTCAAGTGACAGCCGGTATGAAGGCAGACCTCTCGATGCAGAGTGACCTCAAGGAACGAGGCATGGATGCACTGTCGGAAGAAGATGTGGATGCAGCCAATGCCGACTTTGCATTACGTCATCAAGATGGAGCAGACCCCACAGAGACGATGATGATGTCGATGTATATGCTGGGAGCAATGGAGTATTTTGACTCGCTTGGCAACAGAGATGTACACCGTATAGCGTTAGAGATAGCAATGGTTGGCGTCAATGGTATCAGCCCCCAAGGAAAATACAGCATCAAGTCGATACCTGAAAAGGAGTTCGGAGGCTATCAACTGTTGGCTTGGTATTATGTCAGTTGGGCACGAGCCATCCCCGAGAAGTTGAAAAGCCTTGGATTGCCCTTTGACAATGCCTACGAGAGTGCCCTGCAGATGTATCGCGCTAAACACGGAGAGGTATGAGTGATATTGAAGAGCTTCGGAAGGCTATCGTGCGGTTCACACAGGAACGCGACTGGGACCAGTTCCACAACGGCAAGGACTTGGCGCTGGCTCTCTCTATCGAGGCCGCAGAACTGAACGAGGCCTTCCTGTGGAAACAGGCTGAAGAGGTGAATGTGGAGAAGGTGAAGGAGGAACTTGCCGACATCTTCAACTATGCAATCCTGATAGCAGATAAGTATGACCTTGACATCAAACAGATCGTCATGGACAAACTGAAGAGAAATGCAGAGAAATATCCGGTAGAGAAAGCCTACGGGAGTGCGAAGAAATACGACGAGCTATGATTATCTATAAAGCCACCAAGCGACAGTTTGTTGAAGACGTGTTCAACAATACGATAGCCGACAACATCGACACAGCTTTCGTAGAGCATCTGGGGCGGCATACGTCGCCCAACGAGGTGCGCTCGTGGGCTAACTCCATGCAGTTCATGTACAAAGTGGTCAACATGCCGGAACTGTCGGATGAAGTCGGTGTGGCCATCGAGTATCAGATTCCGCTGACGGCCAAGCGTGTAGACTTCATCGTATCGGGCCTGAACGCCAAGAAGCGCGAGCAGTTGGTCATCATCGAACTGAAACAGTGGGAAGAAGCCGAAGCTACACAGAAGCCTGGCATCGTCGTTACCCGCTTCCAGCACGGCAAAGGTGAGGTGGCTCACCCCTCTTATCAGGCATGGTCGTATGCCTATATGTTGCAGAACTACAACATGACCATTCAGGAGCGAGGCGTGGAGATCAGTCCCTGCGCCTATCTGCACAACTATATGCCCGACGGCATGATCAACGGCCAGCTCTATCAGGACTATGTGGCCAAGGCACCAGTGTTCCTGAAGAACGATGCAGGACGCTTGCAAGATTATATTCTCCGGCACATCCGCTATTGTTCGCCCGAGGACATCATCTGGAAGATAGACAGTGGTCGTCTGAAACCATCCAAGCAGTTGGCCGACTCACTTGCATCAATGCTCAGGGGCAACGATGAGTTTGTGATGCTCGATGACCAGAAAGTGGTATACGAGACGGCAGTCCATCTGGCCAAGAAAGCACAGACGGGCAAGAAGCAGGTGCTGATAGTGGAAGGTGGGCCCGGTACTGGCAAGAGTGTGTTGGCTGTGAATCTGCTGGTCAGCCTCACCGGCGAGGGCATCGCTGCTCAATACGTCACCAAAAACAGTGCTCCGCGCCAGGTGTACAGCGTGAAGTTGTCAGGCAATTTTAAGAAGTCCTACATCGACAACCTCTTTGTGGGTAGTGGCAGCTTTACAGAGACCATGCCCGACACGATAGGTGCGCTCATCGTTGACGAGGCACACCGGCTGAACATGAAGAGCGGCATGTTTCAGAACAAAGGTGAGAACCAGATCAAGGAGATTGTCAAGACGGCTCGTTTTTCAGTGTTCTTCGTTGACGACTGCCAGCGCATCCACATGAAGGATATCGGCAGCGTTCAGTCGGTCAAGGAATATGCTGAAGAGATGGGCGCAGAAGTGCATCTGGAACACCTCAGTTCGCAGTTCCGCTGCAATGGCTCCGATGGTTATCTGAGTTGGCTCGACAATGCCTTGCAAATCCGTGAGACAGCCAATATCCGGCTGACAGAGGAAGACTACGATTTCCGTATCTACGACTCTCCAACTGAGATGTTTGAGGAAATCAGGAAACGTAACGAGACCAACAACAAGAGCCGCGTGGTGGCAGGCTATTGCTGGGACTGGAAGAGCAAGCAAGACCACAGAGCCTATGATATCGTGATACCTCAGTTCTTCTTTCGAAAGCAGTGGAACTTCAACAGCAACGAGCCCTGGCTCATCGGTGAGCACTCTATCGACCAGATAGGCTGCATCCATACCTGCCAGGGGCTGGAACTCGATTACGTAGGTGTGATCATCGGCCCAGATATGTCGTATCGCGACAACCGCATCGTGACTGACGGCTTCAAACGCTCACCCAACGATCAGTCGCTGAAAGGCTTCAAGGCGATGGCAAAGAGAAATCCATCATTGGCCAGGCAAGAAGCAGACAACATCATCAAGAACACCTATCGTACCCTGATGACACGAGGCATGAAGGGCTGCTACGTGTATTGCTGCGACCCTGCCCTCGCTGAGCATTTCCGTGAACTGATGGCTGAAAAGCAGGAGGTGGCCGAAGTAGTACGTATCGAGCCCACGGTGAACGATGATGTGAAATACATCGATTTCCTGCCCGTCTACAGCATTAAGGCTGCCTGCGGATATTTTGGCGAGGGCGAGCAGGTGAGCGAACTGGGATGGATACAGGTGGAGGGGCTGGGCAAGCTGAATCGTAACATGTATGTCGTACAAGCCTCAGGTCACTCGATGGAGCCTCGAATCAAAGACGGCGACTACTGTGTGTTCCGTGCCAATCCTGCCGGAAGCCGTCAGGGGAAGATAGTGCTGGTGCAGCACCTCAACTATTACGATGCTGATTATTCCGGCGCCTATTCTATTAAGGAATATAGCAGCACCAAAGCCTACGATGGAGATGGTAACTGGCAGCATGAGAAGATAGAACTCCTGCCGCTGAATCACGATTACGATCCCATCATCATCAATTCTGAGGATGCAGAGGATTTCAGAGTCATCGGCGAATTTGTGGGGGTGATTTAATAATTTTGCCAGAAACATTTGGCGGTTAGTACTAAATTTAGTACCTTTGCACCCAAGAAACAAAGATTATGGGTTCGAAAGAGAAACTGGTAGAGCGATTCAAGAAGCGACCGAAGGACTTCACGTATGAAGAAACGGTGAGCCTTTTGGCCTATTTCGGCTATGCGGAACATCAGAAAGGTGCTACGTCTGGCTCTCGTGTTCGCTTCAAGAATGAGGCTACCGGCAGCTATATCGACATTCACCGCCCACATCCGGGCAGCATCATGAAGGAGTGGATGGTGAAAACGATTTATCAGCATCTGAAGAATAAAGGATTAATATAATAAGGAGGTAAAAGATTATGGATTACTTAGAGTACAAGGGCTACAAGGGTAGCGTGGAATACAGCCGGGAGGACAACTGCCTGGTGGGTAAGGTGCAGGGCATGGGCAAGGACTTGATAGCTTATGAGGGGCAAACGCTCGACGAACTCAGGCAGGACTTCGAGGCTGGTATCGACAGCTACATCGAGGGCTGCAAGGCTGACGGCGTGGAGCCTCAGAAGCCTTACAGTGGCAAGCTGAACCTGAGGATGCCCTCTGAACTACATTCGCGCGTAGCGGCTTTCGTGGCTGCATCGGGTACGACGATCAACGACTTCATCAACCGCGCCATCCGCAACGAATTGAACAAGGCGGCGGCAAAATAGGGATTTACAATCTTTAACGCAAAATTCTATCCCGTATCTGCTTATTGATGCGGGATTTTTTGTACCTTTGCATCTTGCTATGAATATGACGCCAGGTGAATTTATGGAACTCCAGAATGGCTTGAATGCCAAGGACATACGGATTGCCCAACTGGAGACGGAGGTTGCGCAGCTGAAAGCCGAGCGTGACCTTTGGAAGGAGCGTGCCCTTGCCTACTGTGGCAACGCATCGGCAACGGAGAGAACCCCTGGGGGAAACCGTTTTATCGTCATATCACAGCATAAGCTGAGGTCGCTGCTGGAAAAGATTCGTAATGTGAAGGTATTGTCGCTGGTGGCTTTCGTGCTGCAAAAGGCCCTTCCCAACGAAGCCGATGCCGAGGAGTATAAGGCCCTCAGCGAGGTGATGCCAGTCCCCGAGTTGCCCAACCTGTCGCTGACTGCCGACGGCGATATCGAGGTGAATGGCGACTGGAATGACGTGCACGACAATGAGGCAGTGAACTTCTAAAAGCACAGAGGCTGATGGCAGGAAACAATATCTATGTAAAGGGCTCGTATATCGACATACACGACAACCAGAATGTGTATCTGAGCGTGGACAAGGCTCAGGTACGAGTGGGCGACAATGGCGCTGAGGTGACAGAAGAGGTAAGTAAGGTGGAATCGCCCGACACAGGCAGAACGTCAGCCCCAGCAGCACCAGCCCCGCTGACTGCCAACCAGAAAGTGACGGCATGTTTTGAGCATGGGCTGCTGACCGCAGGCAAACCGTATAATCAGCTGTTCTGCCTGATGGCAGCCATGATGGCACGTCGCATTCTGACAGACACATCTGTGCCAGCCTTTGTCAGGATGGTGGCCGCATCCTGTCCTGCATTGCTGCAAAACGGCGCAACGGAGGAAAACTATATCGGGGCTATCAACGACCTGACACAGAAGAGCCGCTATAGTTTCGCCAACTACATCACCGACCAGAAGACCATGACAGACTTCATCAAGAGCTGCTACCCACTGACAAGCACAGGAAAGGAACGTAAGGACAGTCTGCTGATGGTGGCAAAAACGAACGATATTTTCCTTTTCCTCAAAGAAGACTGAGAGGCTTCTGTCCGAGGCTTCCGAGAGAAAGTTTCCTAAACCTTCCGCTCCTTCCGAGTCGGAAGGTTTATTGTATTCAGACGTTTCTGCTGTTGTTGGAAACGCGCTACTTTTGCAGTTGAAATCATTTAAAAACCCACTGAAAAGGCAGTGGGGTGCTGAGACGGAGCGAAGGTAGTTTTCACGTGAAAGATGGCCATCGGACTGCTGGAACTTCTTCGAAGCCGAATCAGCAAAAAGATGAACACAACAAGAAGCAGCTACAAACAGCAGATTCTGAACGACGTTCAGATGGACACGCAGACAACATTCATGAATAATGGCGACATTAACATCCACGTCTGTCCGTGGGAAACAGACAAGGCGCCTGTGACCCGCGACGGCAAGGCAATAGTGCGCTACCGTGCAGGAGTGACGGTGGTGGACGAGGGCCGCACGGTGGTAAAGCGGTTCCGCGATGGCTCTCAGGGCCCGAAGTACGAGGTCATCTATCAGACGGCACACGCCGACGTGAAGAAGACGCGAGAGATGAACCACGGACAGCGCGGATGCCTGAAGGTGGAGTTCCGTTTTCCACGACGCTACCCGCTCTCGCTGATGACGAGCCTCTTCTGCGAGGAGTCCGAGGAGATTATGTGTTACTTTAATTCAAGAAAGGAGGAAACCGTATGGTAAAGAGACTCATAGCACTGAACACGAAGCACTTCGCCGACCGCTCGAAGAACAATCGGGGATATGCTGAGACACAAACTGGGGAGCAGCTTGACGAGTTGCTCCGCCAGGAGTGGCTTCGCAGGGACGTGGCCGACATCCGTGCAGGTAAGGAGGAGAAAAAGGACTGGCTGCCATTCATCTGCCCTCACTACACGGCGTTCAAGGACAACCATCGGGCGCAGGACTCAATCATCCCCGAGGCGTTCACCTTCATGACGTGCGTGGATATCGACAATCCGAAGTTGGTGCGCGGAGCGTTTGCAAAGGCGCTGGAGGTGAACAAGGACGAGATGTCGGAATGGCACGACGGGGTGCTCAGACTGGCACGTTCGGCTCGCGACAAAGGCCACATCTATATCCGCATCCCCAAGGGCATGACCATCGAGGAAGCACAGCGGGCGTTCTGTGAGGAGATTGGCTTCAATGCCGACGAACTGCTGGACGCATCGTGCTGGACACCCGAAAGATACATCTATGTAACAGGTATCGATCAGGAAGTTTTCCGCTCGGAGCACTGGTTAGAGCCTATCGAGGGCGAGGAGTTAGAGGAGCGCCGCGAGGCTTATCTCGAGCGCGGTCTCGATGTGGACGGAAGGCCGTTGGCTGGCGCAGCCATTCCCCTCCCTTCAAGGGGAGGGGTAAGGGGTGGGGTCTGTAACTCTGCCGCCAGCAAAGGTCCTGTAAATAATGATAATACTGTCCCCACCCCCAACCCCTCCCCTACAGGGGCGGGGAGTGATTACACGGAGGCTTCTCCGCGCACCCTCTATATCTTCGATGCCTGCATGAAGGAGGCCGAACTGACTCCCGACGTGCTCATCGTGGAGGGGCACAGGCACGAGGCACTGAAGAGCATTCTCTCCGTAGGGGCTACCCAGCTGCTGAAGAAGGAGGAACTCCTTGGGGTGCTCCAGGTGCGCATGGCGCAGAACTGGCAGGACAAGAATATCCAGCAGCTGGTGGACGATTTCTACTCGAAGTACTACGACCCAGCGCAGAAAATGTCGCAGTTTCAGCGTCGGGTGTTGGCCAAATCGCTGCGTATGTCCCCTAAGTTCTTTGCAGGGCAAAGCGGCATAGCCGAGCGAGGGGACGACAGGGGTCTGAAGGAGGGAATGGATAGCGATGGTTCAGACCCCCAACCCCCTAACTTAGGGGGCTTGTGCCCGCCCGAGATGCCCAAGAAACTGCCGAAGGTAGTACAGCTGTTAGTGTCAAAGACTCCCGACATCTACCGTCCTGCTGTGGCCCACGCTATCTTTCCGTCGCTGGGTGCCCATCTGTGGAAGGTGCGCTTCCCGTATATCGACAATGTGATGCACGAGGCTACGTTCATGAATGTGCTGATGGCAGGTACCGGTGCCGGAAAGGACTGTATCTCGCAACCCATCAACCACATCATGGCCGACATCCGCCGTCGTGATGCCGAGAACCTGAAGCGCGAGGCTGACTGGAAGAAGGAGGTGAACTCGAAGGGCTCGAACAAGGACAAGCGGCAGAGGCCTGAAGGACTGGTGATTCAGGAGGTTGACCCCGACATGACCAACCCAGCCTTCGTGATGCGCATGGCCGAGGCCGACGAGCACTTTCTCTATACGAAGATGAACGAGATAGACCAGTTTGATGCCCTGCGCGGTTCTGCCCGAGGCTCACAGCAGTTTCAGATTATGTGCCTGGCCTTCGACCCCGACAACCGCTACGGTCAGACACGTGTAGGCACTCAGAGCGTGACGGAGAAGGTGTGCATCCGATTCAACTGGAATGCCGCCACGACCATCCAGAAGGGGCAGAAATACTTTTCGCGGGTGCTGACTGACGGGCCCATCTCGCGCATCAACTTCTGCACCATCCCAGAGCGCGAAATCGGAGCCGACATGCCCGTGTATGGCACCTACGACGCTGCCTTCGACGAAGAGCTGCGCCCGTTTATCGACCGCCTCTGCCGGGCATCAGGCGTGATAGACTGTCAGCAGGCTTTCCGGCTGGCCAAGCGGCTGAAGGATGAGTGCGCCGATTTTGCCCGGCTGTCACAGAGCCGTGTGTATGAGAACCTCTCGTTCCGTGCCAACGTCATCGCCTACTTGAAGGCCTGCGTGCTATACATCTGCAACGACTACCGTTGGTCGAAGGAGATAGAGGAGTTTGTGCGCTGGAGCCTACAGTATGATATGTACTGCAAGATGACATTCTTCGGCGAGGCCATCGAGAACGCCAACCGGCAGGCTGATGAGCAGACTGGTCGCCGAGGCCCTCGCAACCTGCTGGAACTGCTGCCCGAGGAGTTCACCCTGCACGATGCCGACCTCATCCGTCAGGCCAACGGCATGGACACGCGCGGCACCCGCAACATGCTCTCGCAGTGGGTTCATCGCGGTTACCTCTTACAGATGACAGATGACAGTTTTAAGAAGATTGAACATTGAACATTGAACATTGAACATTGAACATTGAACATTGATTATGGAACTGATATTAGAACGCAACTTAAAACGTAAGGCCTATACGACAGGCCGTCTGTATATCCAACAGCAGGTGGTGGACGAATATCTGCCAAGCACGGAGGACAAGTACTTTTGCGACACACTCGAATCTACATGGCGCGACTATGCCCACGGTGCCTACAAGGTAAGAGGCCACTCGGCCATCCCCGAGGGACGCTACCCTGTGGTCATCACCTTCTCGGCGAAGCAGAACATGTGGTTGCCACTGCTGCTCGGAGTGCCGAAGTTTAAGGACGTACGCATACATGCCGACAGCTCTGCACAGGACGCCGAGGGATACATTCTCGTAGGCAAACAGCAAGAAGCAGGAATGCTGACCGACAGCCGTCCCTGGCTTCAGCGCCTGAAACGGACTATCGTGGATGCAAAGGCTCGTAACGAAGGCGTGTGGATTACCGTCCGGTGAAAAACGTGCCGACTCACTCCCCCACCCCTCTCGGAGAAAGAGGCGGTGGGGTTGGCATCACCGCCGGCGACATTCAACAGCAGGCTTTGGCATGCTGAACTCGCAACCGCAGTACTGCTGGTTGTAGAAACCATACTCCTTGAGTAGCTGGTTGCGACGCTCCTGAAGCCCACCCTTGCGCCAGTTCTGCGCCCAGAAGCAAGTGCCAGGAACAGACTCAGCAGCCAAGAGCCCCGCACGTTCTATCTGGTCGAGTCGTTTCCAACGGCTGGAGGCCAACGTGGTAGCGAAAAAGGTCAAGCCCAACAGCTTGGCCTTTTTTGCTGTTTCCAGAAGTCGCATAGTGAAACACTGCTCACAACGTCTGCCGCGTTCGGGCTCACCCTCCAATCCGCAAACTGCCTGCTGCCACACAGCGTGATCGTAGTCGCCGTCAATCCATTGAATGCCAAGAGACTCAGCGTGCCGCTTGCTCTCCTGTTTGCGTATTTCGTATTCTTGAAGAGGATAGATGTTGGGGTTGAAATAAAAAATGGTTGGACGTACCCCGTGTTGCAGCAACCACTCGACAATGGCCGAGGAGCACGGTGCACAGCAGGCATGCAAGAGTACCTCGGTGCACCCATCGGGAACAATAATGGCGGGTTGTTTCATTGTCAGAGATTTACAATTATTGTCAACGCTGCAAAGGTAATAAAAAAAGGATGAAAGCCACAAACTTTCGGCTGATATTTTGGTCGTTTGAGGGCTTATTTGTACCTTTGCAGCCATGAAAAAGACATACGCTGTTTTAGGAATGATGTGTGCAGGATGTTCTGCACGTGTAGAGAAGACGCTGGCAGAGACCGAGGGTGTCAGAGCGGTCAGTGTGAACCTGCCTGGCCGTACAGCACTGATAGATTTCGACGAGCACGTAGTGACTGCCGAACAACTGGCAGATGCAGTGAAGAAGGCTGGTTACGACATGGTGACCGAGGAAGACCGTAACATAGAAGCCATAGAGCAACGCCGTCAGCGACAGCTGCGCCAGCGTGTTGTCCTTTCTTGGCTGTTTGCACTGTTCTGCATGGCTGTGAGCATGAGGTGGATAGAGGTGAACCCCCAACAGGCTGCCAACCAGACAATGATGCTCATAGCGCTGTGCAACCTGGTGTATTGCGGCAGGGAGTTCTACGTCAGTGCATGGAAACAGCTGATGCACCGGTCGGCCAACATGGACACACTGGTAGCGCTATCGACGGGCATCTCCTTTCTCTACAGCACGTATGTAACTTTTTTCCGAACGGGAGAACCCTCAGGTGCACTTTATACGTACTTCGATGCGTCGATCATGATTATCACTTTCGTTTTGACGGGACGATGGATTGAGGAACGTGCCAAGAACAGCACTGCCAGTGCCATACGCGGATTGATGGGGTTGCAACCTAAGACAGCGAGGGTGAGCCTCTCCCCGACTCTCTCCCAACTAAAGGCAGAAGAAACTGTTGAGGTGCCCCTCTCAGCATTGCAGAAAGGAGATATTATAATAGTACGCGCGGGCGAAAAGGTGCCTGTAGATGGTGTGGTAATCGACGGCAAAGCCAGCGCAGACGAGAGTGCAATGACCGGTGAGTCAGAACTGGCACAGAAACAGGTTGGCTCGAAGGTGCTGTCTGGCACGCTGCTGAGAGAAGGCGAACTGCTGTTCAAGGCAGAGCAGGTAGGCAAGGACACCGTACTGTCCAACATGATACGCATGGTACAGGAGGCGCAAGGCAGCAAAGCCCCAGTACAACGACTGGTTGACAAGGTGGCATTGGTCTTCGTGCCCGTTGTTGGAGCCATTGCCGTGGTGACGTTCTTGCTGTGGTGGTGGTTAGGTGGCGACATAGAGCAGGCAGTGCTGTCAGCTGTGAGTGTACTGGTGATAGCTTGCCCTTGTGCCTTAGGATTAGCGACACCAACTGCACTGATGGTAGGCATTGGCAAGGCTGCAGAGAAGAACATCCTCATCAAGGATGCAACGGCACTGGAACAAATCAGACGGGTAAATGCCATGGTGGTGGATAAAACAGGAACAGTGACTGCCCCCTCCAATCTTCCCAGCGGAGGCGAGACATTGAGGCCCTATGCACGTGAAACAGTAGAGGAACTGCATGGAATGGGTGTGGAGCTGTACATGATGAGCGGCGACAAGGAGGAGAAGGTAAGCCACTGGGCGCACGAGGCAGGCATCGGACACTGGCAGAGTGGAGCACTGCCACAAGACAAAGAAGACCTGGTAAGACGGTTGCAACGTGAGGGAAAGATCGTGGCCATGGTGGGCGACGGCATCAACGACAGCCAAGCGCTGGCAGTGGCCGACGTAAGCATTGCTATGGGCAGTGGTACGGACGTAGCAATGGACGTTGCACAGGTGACACTCATGGGAAGCGACCTCAGACGCATTCCCGAGGCAATTCGCCTATCGCGTCAGACGGTGGGAATGATACGACAGAACCTGTTTTGGGCGTTTATATATAATATAATATGTATCCCCCTGGCAGCAGGAGCACTTCGTGGTGTGTGCGACTTCCAGATTACACCCATGTGGGCAGCCGCGCTAATGGCTTTCTCGAGTGTCAGCGTAGTGCTGAACAGCTTGCGACTGAAGCTGGAAAGATGAAAAAGTAACTTTTTTCTGAATTTTTCTTACAAATTGTTTGTTTAATTCAAGGAAATATTATACTTTTGCAGGCGATAATCAAAAACAAAGAGAATACAGATATGTTGAACGCAGCTTACTTTTACGGCTATTACTTTTACTTTGCAACGAGTTGTGAAGCGGATGGACGTATGTAAGATGAAAGATGAAAAATTAAACATTAAAGACTATAACAGACCTCCGCTTCACAAAGACAAGTGAAAGCGGAGTTTTTTTGTAAATAGAAAGAGAAGACAAATGAAACGAGTAGCAATACAAGGACTGGTGGGATCGTTCCACGACATTGCAGCAAACCTGTACTTCGAGGGTGAACAGATGCAGCTCATCTGCTGCGCCACCTTTGAACAGGTGTTCGACGAGCTGAAGAAAGACCCTACGGCCATTGGCATGGTAGCTATAGAGAACACTATTGCCGGATCGCTGTTGCACAACTATGAGCTGTTGCGCGACTCAGGTGTATCGGTGGTTGGCGAACACAAGCTGCACATTACCCACTGCATCTGTTGTCTGCCCGAAGATGACTGGGACACTATTACCGAGGTACACTCACACCCTGTGGCACTGATGCAGACGAGGAAGTTTCTGGCACAGCACCCACAACTGAAGAACGTAGAGGCAGAAGACACTGCCGGTAGTGCGAAGATGATAGCCGAGGGTCAGCATCGTGGATGGGCAGCTATCTGTCATGCCGAGGCAGCACGACTCTACGGTTTGAAGGTGTTAGAGGACCATATTGAGGACAACAAACACAACTTCACCCGTTTTCTTGTGGTTTGTCACCCTAACAAGGCTGACCTTTTGCGTCCGCTAACGGAGGCCAACAAGTCGAGCATTGTATTCTCACTTCCTCATGAGGAAGGCAGTCTTTCGCACGTACTGGCTATTCTGTCGTTCTATAAGATTAACCTGACAAAAATTCAGTCGCTGCCCATCATCGGGCGTGAATGGGAGTACCTGTTCTACGTGGATGTGATGTATGACAACCTGACTCGATACCGCCAGTCGATTGATGCCATTTTGCCCCTGACGAAGAACCTCAAGATCTTGGGAGAGTACAAGGGATATTGAGAATTGAGAATTGAAAATTGAGAATTATGATTACAAATATTATTCCAGCAGAAAGATTAAACTTAGTACAAGAGTACTACTTCAGCCGCAAACTGAAGGAAGTGGCACAACTGAATGCTGAGGGAAAGGACATTATCAGTCTTGCCATTGGTAGCCCTGACATGCCACCGTCCGAGCAAACCATAGAGACGCTGTGTGAAGTGGCACGACAACCCCATGCCCACGGATATCAACCCACCATGGGAACGCCAGAGCTGCGCGAGGCGATGGCACGTTTCTATAAGCGTTGGTACAACGTCGAGCTGGATCCAAAGACAGAGATACAACCTCTCATAGGCTCGAAGGAAGGCATACTGCATGTCACGCTGACATTCGTCAACCCTGATGACAAAGTACTGGTGCCCAACCCCGGCTACCCTACTTACACCTCGCTGTCGAAACTCTTAGGTGCAGACATCGTGAACTATGACCTGCGTGAGGATAACGGATGGCAACCCGACTTCGAACAGTTGGAGCAGATGGATCTGTCGCGCGTGAAACTGATGTGGACAAACTACCCCAACATGCCAACTGGAGGCAATGCACGTCGTGAGACCTACGAGCGACTGGTTCGCTTCGCAAAGGAGCATAACATCGTCGTAGTGAACGACAATCCCTACTCGTTTATACTGAACGAACACCCCATGTCTCTGCTTCAAATTGATGGAGCAAAGGACTGTTGCATAGAGTTCAACTCGATGTCGAAGAGCCATAACATGCCAGGCTGGCGTGTGGGGATGTGTGCTACGAATGCTCAGTTCATTCAGTGGATACTGAAGGTGAAGAGCAACATTGACTCGGGTACGTTCCGAGGCATACAGCTGGCCGCCGCTGCTGCTTACGACAATAGCGAGGAGTGGCACCGTGAGGCTAACATCGCTACATACAGCCGACGGAGAAAGTATGCAGAGCAGATTATGGATGCGCTGGGATGTTCCTACGACCCAGAACAGGTGGGCATGTTCCTTTGGGGAAAGATTCCCGACAAATATAATAATGTGGAGGAACTGACGGAGCGTGTGCTACACGAAAACCGTGTTTTCATCACTCCGGGTTTCATCTTCGGTTCAAACGGCAACCGCTACATCCGCATCTCACTTTGTGCCAAAGAGGAGAAGATTAAGGAAGCATTAGAAAGAATCAAAAAGACAATATAACAATGGAATTAGACTTACAACCCTTACAATTACCAAGTGACAACGAACGCCCCTTCGTCATTGCAGGACCATGCAGTGCTGAGAGCGAGGAGCAAGTGATGACTACCGCAAAGGATTTGGCACGTTTTGGATGCCACAACTTCCGTGCTGGCGTATGGAAGCCACGCACAAAGCCTGGAGGATTCGAGGGGCACGGAGAACCAGCACTGAAATGGCTGCAACAGGTGAAGCAAGAAACGGGCATGCTCGTGGCTACTGAAGTAGCAACACCGGAACATGTGGAGCTGACGCTGAAGTACGGCATCGACATCCTCTGGATTGGTGCACGAACATCGGCCAACCCATTCGCCATGCAGGCTTTGGCCGACTCACTTAAAGGGGTCGATGTGCCTGTGTTTGTCAAGAACCCCGTCAATCCTGACCTGGAACTGTGGATAGGTGCCATGGAACGTATCAACCAAGCAGGAGTGAAACGATTGGCAGCCATCCACCGTGGTTTCTCCAGCTACGACAAGAAGATATACAGGAATATGCCCATGTGGCAGATTCCCATCGAGCTGAAACGACGCATCCCCGACCTGCCTGTCATTTGCGACCCTTCACACATCGGAGGACGACGTGAGCTCATCGCACCACTATGCCAGCAGGCAATGGACTTAGGCTTCGAGGGACTGATCGTTGAGAGCCACTGCGACCCTGACAAGGCATGGAGCGACGCAAAACAACAGGTAACGCCCGACGTGCTTGACTACATCCTGTCATTACTGGTCATACGTGACGAGCATGTCACAACGGAAGGCATCGTACAGCTGCGCAAACAAATAGACGAGTTAGACAACCAACTAATGGACCTCTTGTCGAAACGCATGCGCGTATGCCGTGAAATTGGTCAATACAAGAAGGAGCACAACATGACCGTGCTGCAAACCTCACGATACAACGAGATTTTGGACAAGCGTGGAGCACAGGGGGCACTATGTGGCATGGGCTCCGATTTCGTAGCAAAGGTATTCGAGAACATTCACGAAGAGAGTGTACGACAGCAAATAGAAATCATCAATAAGTAACGCCCAACAGCAAAATATGAAGATATTAGTATTAGGAGCAGGGAAGATGGGTTCGTTCTTCATCGACCTGCTGAGTTTCGACCACGAGGTGGCCGTCTTCGAGAAAGACGCCAGGCGCATGCGGTTTACGTATAACTGCCAACGGTTCACGGACTTAGAGGATATACGTACATTCCAGCCAGAGTTGCTGATTAATGCTGTGACACTGAAATACACCATACCAGTGTTTCAGGAGGTCATTCCATATCTCCCCAAAGAGTGTATCATCAGTGATATCGCCTCCGTGAAGACTGACCTGAAGGACTTTTACGAGCAGTCGGGCATGCGCTATGTTTCTACACACCCAATGTTCGGCCCTACGTTTGCAAACTTGCAACAGCTATCCGAGGAGAACGCCATCATCATCAGCGAAGGCGACTACATGGGGCGCATCTTCTTCAAGGACCTCTACCAGAAACTGGGACTCAACATCTACGAATATACCTTCGAGCAGCACGACAAAACGGTTGCTTACTCACTGAGCATACCTTTTGTTTCCACCTTCGTCTTCGCTGCAGTCATGAAGCATCAGGATGCGCCAGGAACCACGTTCAAACGCCACATGCGAATAGCCAAGGGGGTGCTCAACGAGGACGATTACCTGTTGCAGGAAATACTCTTCAACCCCTACACCCACGACCAGGTAAGCCAGATTCGCACCGAGTTGAAGGAACTGTTGGAAATTATCGACAAAAAGGATGCTACAGGCATGCACAACTACCTACAGAAGATACGCAACAACGTGAAACGAGACATTGAAATCAAGCATCAGTAAATACCCCTTTTCGTTAAAAAAGACATAAAGTAGGCATGGAATTTGTGTATATCAAATTTTATGCCTATCTTTGTGGGCTATTTGCAACTTATTTTAATAACTAAAAACTATTCAAAACAAAAATGAGAATGAAACGAACGGTATTATTGGCAATATTCACAATTGCACTAACTACCCTGTGGGCACAAGGTCCTAACGGCTCTGGCACGTATTATCAGAAAGCAAACGGGCTGAAAGGAAAAGCTCTGAAAACCAAGCTCGCAGACATTATCGTCAACCCAAGAAACGTGGGATACACCGGATTATATGAAGCTTACAAGAAAACGGACACAAGACCCGATGGATACGTACGCGACTGGTACTCCAATGCAACAAACTATCGCCACGGTGTTGACAATAAAGGTAGTTATTCCAAGGAGGGAGACATGTATAATCGTGAGCACAGCGTACCACAGAGCTGGTTTGGCTCTGGGGGCATCAAATCCGACATCGTACATGTGCTGCCTACCGATGGCTATGTCAACAACCGCCGTTCGGCATTTCCTTTTGGAGAGGTCAAAAGTGCTACATACACCTCAAAAAACGGCTATTGTAAGTTAGGCTCTTGTGCAACACCAGGTTATTCCGGTACCGTCTTCGAGCCTAACGATGAGATAAAAGGAGACCTCGCGCGTATCTATTTCTATATGATTACACGTTACGAGGGGTCCTGTGGAAGCTGGGGACACAGCGTCTTTACAAATACCTATCCAGGACTGACTTCTTGGGCGCTGGACATGATGATGCGGTGGTCGAAAAACGACCCCGTCGATGAGCGTGAGATAGAACGCAACAAAGCGGTTTATGACGTGCAGGGCAATCGTAACCCATTTGTCGATTATCCAGGACTGGAAGAATATACATGGGGCGACAAGATGGACGTAGCGTTCAGTTACGACAACTACGAGGGAGCGGCTATTGATCCTACATATGTTCACGAGCCGATATTCTCATCTCAAGGTGGTACGTTCCAGAACAACGTCAGCGTCACTATCACTACCAACACGGCAGGGGCAAGCATCTATTACACACTTGACGGTACGGAGGCTACTCCACAGTCAACGCTCTATTCTGCTCCCATTAACATTACTAAATCGTTGACCCTCAAAGCTGTCGCTGTCAAGGATGGCAACGTCAGCCGACAGACATCGGCAACATTCACTATTGTCGATGAGATACCTGTAACACCTGTTTCCGAAGGCGAAATCATCTTCTATGAGTCATTCGACGCATGTAACGGCGTAGGAGGAAGTGGTGACAACTGGGAAGAGGCAAGCGACGACTTCGAGGCCGACAACGCAGGATGGGACTACTCTGCTACATACGCCGGAGCTGGCAACCAGTGTGCACGCTTTGGATCGGGTAGTAAGGCCAACAAACCCGTTTATTCACCATCTATAACTTTGACGTCGCCAACATCAACACTCACCTTCATGGCGGCTCCTTATAAGGATGACGCTACAGGACTGACAGTAGAAGTTGAAGGTTCTGGAGTAACGCTCAGCCAGACGAGATTCACGATGGCCAAAAAACAGTGGACACCATTTACCGTCACACTCACTGGCACTGGCACTATTCGCCTGAAGTTCACTCCCGAAAAGCGATTCTTCCTCGACGAGGTTCTCATAACGGCCAACAGCACCGATCCTACCGGCATTCAAAATGTTCAACATTCAATGAATGTTCAAACGGATGCTTGGTTCACCCTCGACGGACGTATGCTCCAAGGGGTGCCTACTAAGAAAGGTGTCTATATTAAGAATGGTAAAAAGATGATTATAAAGTAACAATTAGGAAAAAAGAAAAAGAATGAAGAAACTGTTTTTGACATTATCACTCTTTTTGGTGACAATGGCCATCATGGCAATACCCACAAAGCCTGGCCAGTGGAAGACGCTCAAGCTTAACGATGGCACCGAAGTAAGGGCATGCCTCGTAGGCGACGAACATGGGCACTACTGGCTCGCTAACGGAAAGGCTTATACACAAATAAACGGCTCAGAGCTCTATCAGGAAACCGATAAGACGATTATTCAGGAGCGGGCCAACGTGAGACGTCAGCAGGCCAACGAACGGCGATTACAACGACGTGCATCCAAGAAGGTGGGAGGAGTAAACGGACATTATTTCGGAGAGAAAAAAGGCATCATCATACTTGTAAACTTCTCCGACTTGAAAATGCAGGAAGAGAACGACAATACCTTTTTTACACGCTTGGCCAACGAGAAAGGCTTCTCAGAAGGTAATTTCAAAGGATCCATGGCCGACTATTTCCGCGATCAGAGCCAGGGGCAGTTCCTACTCGACTTCGATATCTATGGACCTATTACCGTCAGCCATAATTATTCCTACTATGGACAAAACGACGGACAAGGCAACGACCAATATCCCGGAAAAATGGTCATCGAGGCAGTCAACAGTATCAAAAACGACGTCACCGACTGGAGCGTGTACGACTGGGACGGCGACGGTTATGTTGATCAGGTTTATGTAATCTATGCAGGAAAAGGCGAGGCCGACGGAGGAAACTCCAATACCATCTGGCCTCACGAGTACGCACTAACCTATGCACAATGGGCTGGCGACGGATCAGGGCCGGTAACAGTAGCAGACGGAATCAAGGTCGATACCTACGCCTGTGGCTCAGAGCTCAACGGACTTTCTAACACCAACGGCATCGGTACCATGTGTCACGAATTCAGCCATTGTCTCGGATATCCTGACTTCTACGATACCGACTATAGCGGCGGATGGGGAATGGCTTCCTGGGACCTCATGGATCAGGGTAGCTACAACGGCAACGGATACCAGCCAGCTGGCTACACCAGTTACGAACGATGGATGGCGGGATGGCAGGAACCTATCGTGCTCGAAAGCCAGGACGTCAACGTCACTGACATGCTACCACTGCAGAACGGAGGAAACTTCTACGTCATCTACAATCAGAACAACCGCGACGAGTACTTCCTCTTGGAAAACCGCGGACTCGTCGGATGGGACCAATCACTGCCTGCTGGAGGCCTCCTCATACTCCATGTCGATTACGACTACAACACATGGGCAAACAACCAGCCTAACGACGACCCAAGCCACCAGCGAATGACATGGGTCACTGCCGATAACGAATACCAGTACTACTCATACATGGGCGAGAAGTACATCGATTGGGACGGAATGATTACCGACGTCTATCCCTACGATAACGGAACAAAAGTCAATAACTCATTCAACAAGAAGTCAAGACCTGCGGCTAAGTTCTACGATGGTTCGTCTTCACTGTCGAAAGCCATGACATCGTCTGTCGAGGATATCACAATCGACCCCTACGGCAACATCTCATTCAACTTTATTGCCAACTTCAGCGACAGCCAGGGTGGCCAGACTGCACCCGAAGGATTCCTCTTCGTCGAGTCATTCGACAACTGCGACGGCACAGGTGGAAACGACGGCAAATGGTTGGGGAGTATCGCAAATTCAAAACTCAACTTCGACGACATCCCCGACAATACTGGATGGCAGTCACCTAATGCTTACGAGGCCGACCAGTGCATCAAGGTGGGTAAGTCGGGGACCGACGGCAACATTACCTCACCGTCCTTCAATGTCAACGGACAGGCAACACTCACCTTTAGGGCTGGTGCATGGAACAGTACCAACGACGACACTTTCTTGATCGTATCACTGCCGCAGGGATTCACCATCTCACAGACTACTACCACCAGGGCAACACCGGCAGAGGAAGCAACCAACACTGTCACCGTCGAAATAGACAGAGGCAACTTCTCCGACATCTCGCTCGATATCCAAGGCACAGGCGAAGCTACCATCACCTTCCAGGCTCAAAAAGGACGCTTCTTCCTTGACGAGGTCAAAGTAGCCGACAATGCCACCACAGCCATCAGTCGCCTCGCTCCGAACACTGGTCAGGCACACAACGCATGGTTCACCTTGGATGGACGGCGTCTCAACGGAACACCCGCTCAGAAAGGCATTTATATTCATAATGGTAAAAAAGTAATCCTACGCTGATAAAAACATGGCATACGGCAGTTGGATAGGAGGATTTATAGGCTATATCGTCGGAGGACATATCGGAGCACTCGCAGGACTCATACTCGGCTCTGTCTTCGATATGTTCACCGGCAGCAGCTCTTCCCGTCAGACCGAAAACATCGGATGGCAGTCTCACGACGGACCGCAGCCCGTCAACCAGCGTGGAAGTTTCCTCTTCTCTCTACTCGTTCTCACTGCCTACATCATCAAGGCCGACGGACGCGTCATGCACTCCGAGATGCAGTTCGTACGGCTCATGCTACGCCAGAATTTCGGTTCTCAGGGCGAGCAGGAGGGCGAGAAAATCATACTAAGACTCTTCGAGGAACAGAAACGGCAGGGGCCGCAGCAGTTCCGCATCACCGTTCAACAGTGTTGCCAAGAAATGGCAGTCGGAATGAGCTATAGCCAGCGACTCCAGCTGCTCAGCTTCCTCGTCAGTGTCGCTAAGGCTGACGGCAGCCTGCCGCAGTCCGAGCTGCAGGCACTGCGCCAGGTGGCTCAGTGGATCGGACTGCAGCCAGCAGACCTCGACTCCATGCTCAACCTCGGGGCCACCTCGCTCGAAGAGGCTTATCGTGTGCTCGGGGTCACCCCCGATGCCTCCGACGAACAGCTCAAAAGGGCTTATCGCAGGCTCGCACTGCAGCACCATCCTGACAAAGTCGCTACATTAGGTGAGGACGTCCGTAGGGCTGCAGAGAAAAAACTACAGGAAATCAATGCAGCCAAGGACATCGTCTGGAAGGCAAGAGGACTCTGACCACCTACCACCCTATGCGCATCATCGAACAAGCCATCATACCCAAGAACCCGCGCCAAAAATGTGAGGACGGGCTCGTGGTCACACCCCATTTCATTGCAGTCATTGACGGAAGCACCAGCAAGAGCACCGTCCGCCATAGCCTCTTCCGAACCAACGGGCGATACTGCATGCAACTCGTCGCACGTTACATCAAGAAAGCACCCAAAACAATCTCGTGCCAACAGTTCTGCCAGGAAGTAACCAGTTACGTAAGGCGGCACTACCGGACATCACTGCTACCCTTGCTCACCAGACAGCCCGAGGAGAGAATGGCAGCGTCAGCGGTCATCTTCTCCCGAGTCAGGCGCGAAGTCTGGATCATAGGAGACTGCCAGTGCATCATCGGAGGACAACACTACGACAACCCAAAACCTTACGAACAACAGCTTGCACAACAACGCGCAGACATCATACGTAACATGACACCCCCTGGCCCGCATGCTGCGACAGCGTTGCAGCCACTACTGCAACACGACACAGCGCGGCAGCAAATCCTACCACTGATGAAGCAGTACATGCAACGGCAGAACATCGACTATGCAGTCATCGACGGATTCCCTATTCCCATACAGCACGTACGCATCATCACACTCAATTTCCAGCCATGGGAAATCATTCTCGCATCCGACGGATACCCCTTTCTCCGCAATACACTGCAAGAGTCAGAACAGCTACTGCAATACCAACGCACTCACGACCCACTAAACATACAGGACTTCAAGGCGACAAAAGCCTTCATGATAGGCAACAACTCATTCGACGACCGTACGTACATCCGATTCCAAGTCTGATAGGGCAATAATCAATGCTAATAACATTAAAAGAATATAACCAAAAACAAACAAAATTGTTTGCTATATGAAATAAAAACAGTAACTTTGCAGCTAATTCTTGGAAATAATACAACTAACATGAGACAAAAAATTGACTGCTTCCTGGCTTGCACAAGGCTCGAAGACATACAAACAACGCTCGCTCAACTAAGAGACAATAAAACTATACTGCACATTTTCCTCTTGGTCAACAAACAGTTCATACAAAACTACAAAACACCAAAGGACTGCAAAGTGATCGTCACCGACAACATCACAAGTACTAACACCATTCTATCAATAGACCAAAACGCACAGGCTGATTATGTACTGCTCGCAACTAAGGCAACACCAATCAGGCTCGGACCGGCGGCACTCGAAAGAATGCTCCTCGTAGCAAGCGACTCCAATGCTGCACTACTCTATTCCGACAGATGGGAACAAACACAAAATGGAACTACACAACACCCGGTCATCGACTACCAATTAGGAGCTTTGAGAGACGATTTCAACTTCGGGTCTTTAATGCTCATCAAAACATCGCTAATACATAAGTTCGCTACTACACACGCCGAACACTCATATCATTATGCAGGGCTATACGCCATGAGGCTCTTCCTCAGTCGGGAAGGTAACATCTTCCACCTAAACGAGTTTCTCTATACCCAAATGGAAAACGACATGCGCACATCCGGAGAGAAACAATTTGACTATGTCAACCCTGCAAATAGAGACGTTCAGATAGAAATGGAACAGGCACTCACTGCACACCTGGAACTCATCGGGGCTAAAATCGACACTTCATACTATCGGGAACCTGACTTCCAGGAACAGGAGTTCCCAGTCGAGGCAAGCGTCATCATCCCTGTCTTCAACCGAGCAAAAACCATCGAAGATGCAGTTAATAGCGCACTAAGCCAGCAAACAACGTTCCCGTTCAATGTCATTGTCGTCGATAACCACTCAACCGACGGTACATATGAACTGCTCGAGAAAATCAAAAATCCGCAATTAATCGTAATCTCACCTTCAAGAAATGACCTCGGCATCGGAGGATGCTGGAACACTGCCGTCAATAGTGACTACTGCGGACGATTCGCTGTACAGCTCGACTCAGACGACCTCTACTCCAGCACAAAAACACTACAAACAATTGTCGATGCTTTCAGACGACAGCATGCAGCTATGGTCATCGGATCATATCGAATGTGCGACTTCAACTTAAACACACTACCACCTGGACTCATCGACCACCACGAGTGGACCGACGAAAACGGACCAAACAACGCACTGCGCATTAACGGACTTGGAGCACCACGAGCCTTCTTCACACCTCTCCTACGACAAATACAGTTCCCAAACACCTCCTACGGAGAGGATTATGCCATGGGACTTATCTTCTCAAGACACTATCGCATCGGACGTATCTACTCCGAGCTGTATCTCTGTCGCAGATGGGGAGGCAACAGCGACGCTGCACTTTCCGTCGAACGAATCAATGCCAATAACCTCTATAAAGACCGGCTGAGAACTCTCGAGGTAAAGGCACGGCAACAGATGATACAGGGAAAACAGGACATCATGAATGACTCCAGCCTACAACGATTCTTCAACCGACAACTTGAGAAGTGGGACGATGCACGCCAGCGATACCGCGAACTACGCGACGTCATGACGAGAGAGCTCACAGAGGACAACTTCACCATGCAGGTGCAGTGGAACCCTGCGAGAATGGTTTCTACTGGAGCAAACATCGACCGACAGTCCATCAGCCAACGACCGTGCTTCCTCTGCGAACAAAACAGGCCCGAACAACAAATCAAGAAAACCTTCGGACAGCAGATGGAGATACTCGTCAACCCATATCCCATCCTGCCTACACATTACACCATACCAGTAAACAGCCACCGACCACAGCGCATCGACATGCTATACAAGGAGATGCTACAACTGCTGCAAGAGTACCCCGAACTCATGGTGTTCTACAACGGACCCAAGTGCGGAGCTTCTGCGCCAGACCACGCACACTTGCAGGCAGGCACCAATGGCATACTACCCCTGCAGACTGCATGGCAACGACTCAGTAGAAACCTGACAGAAGTGGTAAAAAACGATGAAGGAGATGGCATCTTCCTCATCAATGACTACCCATGCCCAGCACTGCTCATCACCAGCAAAAACGAGGACATACACCGGCAGCTGTTCAAACAGCTTTACCGCTGTCTGCCCATTGAACCAAACGATGAGGAACCCATGCTCAACATCATTGCATGGCGCACTGCTGGCACGTTCATCTGCGTCGTGTTCCCAAGGCGAAAGCACAGACCATCATGCTACACTGCCAATGGCAATGACCAGTTTATCATTTCCCCAGGAGCACTCGACATGGGAGGACTCATCATAACACCACGTCAACAAGACTTCGAACGCATCACGTCGGAAATAGCTTTCGACATACTACGCGAGGTGTCCATTTCTCCAGCTGACATGCAACAGGTCATCGACCAGTTGAAACAACAGCCTAACCACAAAACGCAAAACGCAAACCTCAAACCACAAAATTCCAAACAACCCGAGGTCACTGTGGGCATCGTCAGCGGACAGAAAATACATTTCGCACTCAACGCTCCATATACCGCTAAGGGAGAGACCATCGAGGGGGAACAGTTCGTCGAGTTCTGCGAAGGGGGAATACTATGGAACGGCAACCAATATCGCGAACTCGCCTTCACACCACAACAACCTGATGCCTCGTTCTCACTCTACGACGTCACCATAGGTGTCAACTTCCACTGGGAGCGAAAGGAAACACAGGTGTTCAACGGCACACTGCGACTCGTCGTCGAGGCTGACAAGATAACTGCCATCAACCAACTACCCGTCGAAAAATACCTCGTCAGCGTCATCTCAAGCGAGATGAATGCAACATCCAGCATCGAACTGCTAAAGGCACATGCCGTCATCAGCCGTTCATGGCTACTCGCACAAATGGAAAAACGAAGACAGCTCAAAGGAGGACAAAACAGTTTCTTCTCCTTCATCAAGAAAGACGACGAGCTCATACGATGGTACGACCGGGAAGACCACCAGATTTTCGACGTCTGTGCAGATGACCACTGCCAGCGCTACCAAGGCATCACTAAAGCCACCAACCGATCGGTCGATGCTGCAGTCAAGGCAACCAAGGGACAAATCCTCATGTACGAGGACACCATCTGCGACGCACGCTACGGTAAGTGCTGCGGAGGCATCACCGAGGAGTTCCAGTACTGCTGGGAGGACACACGCAAACCTTACCTCATGGCTATACCCGACAACCGCTTGGGAAACCGCGTTGACGACCTTACCGACGAAGAGAATGCCGATAGATGGATAAGATCCACACCTGATGCTTTCTGTAACACCCACGACCATGAGGTGCTATCACAGGTGCTCAACGACTACGATCAGGAAACCACAGAGTTCTACAGATGGCATGTCGAATATACTGCCGAAGAACTCACACAATTGGTCAACGAGAAACTAAAGGACGACTTTGGACTCATTACAGACCTCATACCCCTGGAACGAGGACGGAGCGGACGCATCTGGAAACTGAAAATCGTAGGTACTAAAAAGACTTTCACCATCGGAAAGGAACTTGAAATCAGACGTACACTATCACCATCACATCTCTACAGCTCAGCCTTCGTCGTTGATAAACATGACGGACGATTCATCCTCACCGGTGCCGGATGGGGTCACGGGGTCGGTCTTTGTCAAATCGGGGCTGCTGTCATGAGTACACAGGGTTATAATTACGACCAGATTCTCTTACACTACTACCGCGGCTCGGAAATAAAGAAAATTTATTAGAACAACGAAGAACAAATAAATACATCTCTATAATAAGAATATGAATACAGACAACTCCAACACACAATCCTCCTCTCCCTCTGAGAAGCCAGGAGGAGTATCACCATGGTCCTGGATTCCCACACTCTACATCGCAGAGGGACTGCCCAATGTCGTCGTGATGACCGTCGCTGTCGTCATGTACATGCAACTCGGCATGAGCGACACTGAGATAGCACTCTATACCTCATGGCTCGGACTGCCATGGGTCATCAAACCATTTTGGAGCCCCTTCGTCGATCTCGTCAAAACCAAACGCTGGTGGGTCCTCACCATGCAGGCATTACTCGGATCATCTCTCGCCGGCGTTGCCTTCACACTCAACACACCACTGTGGTTCCAAGGAACCATGTGCTGCTTCTTCCTCATGGCATTTTCCAGCGCTACTCACGACATTGCAGCAGATGGATTCTACATGCTCGAGCTCTCCGACCACCAACAGACATGGTTCGTTGGCATACGAAACCTCTTCTACAGACTCGCCGTCATCTTCGGAAATGGCGTGCTCATACCCGTCGCTGGCATCCTGCAAGTCTATTTCAAAGACCAGACAGCCTTCACGTGGAGTCTCGTGTTCTACGGACTTGCAGCACTCTTCATTGCCATCTGGCTCTACCATGCATATATCATGCCACAGCCAGAGCAAAAAGCAGCGGCCCCTTCCGAGAGACCAGAAGGCGTTTCCATTACACAAGCTCTTACCAGCTATTTCCGTAAGTTCCCAGTACGCGAGACCGTCTTCGCTATGCTCTTCCTCCTGCTCTATCGCTTCCCCGAGGCTCTGCTTACAAAAATGAGTCTCACCTTCCTACAACGACCCAACTCTGAAGGCGGACTCGGACTCTCGCCACAGGAGTTCGGACTCGCCAACGGAACCGTAGGACTCATCGGACTCATGCTCGGAGGCATTGTCGGCGGATGGCTCGCTAGCCGAGACGGACTGAAACGTTGGCTGTGGCCCATGGTATGCGCCATCACTCTGCCTGACATCGTATATGTCTATATGAGCTACGCCATGCCCGACAACCTCGTGCTCATCTCCACCTGCCTTTTCGTTGAGCAGTTCGGTTACGGACTCGGCTTCACTGCACTCACCCTCTATATGCTCTATTTCAGCCAAGGAACGTTCAAGACCTCACATTACGCCATCTGCACTGGTATCTCCTACCTCGGACTTATGCTACCTGGCATGGTCTCCGGATGGCTCAAGGACAGCATGGGCTACCAGCAGTTCTTCCTACTCGTCATGGCACTTTGCGTCATCACATTCCTCGTGGCTGCCTTCATACATATCGACCCCGAATTTGGTAAGAAAAAAGAAGAATAGGAAAATCCCTACGGCGAAATAGGAAAAAACTATTGCACCAAAGGGGATTTTTCCTTAACTTTGCACCAAGAAAACTGAATAACGAACATTAAAAAAGGAGATACCACTATGAAGAAGTTTTACACCAACATCGCAGTAGCACTCATGGTAGTGCTCACGATGACAGCATTTTCCAGCTGCGAGAACGACGAGCAGATAGCTTACGACCTCTCCGGCGAGTGGCAAGGATACATGGGTGAGAGCTACTATGACTACTGGGGCTACGAGAACTATGCAGAGTACTACACCGTCATGCACTTCTATCGTAACGACTACTACCGTAACAGCTACTCCAACTACTCCTATGGTGCTACCTCTGGACAAGGCGAGCAAATCGACTATCCACGCTATTCTTATAGCGGACAGCCCTACTACCGCTATTTCCGCTGGAGGGTTGACTGGGGAACCATCTATATCGACTACGATACCGGTGAAGAAGTACGCATCTACAGCTTCTCCATCAACAACCGTTACTTCTCAGGTACCATGGAGTACTTCGACCGTTATGGCAACAGGCTCAGTGTCGCCGATTTCGACTTCACAAAGACCTACGACTTCAACTGGGACACCTACTACCGCCGTGCCGTCATGCCCACATCCATCCAGACTGACAGCATCACAATTACGAAGTAGTGAGTTTTGCTCACTACTTCTTTTCGTTCTGCTATTTTGCAAAGATGCTTTAGGGAAGACCTAAATCCCTAACCCTCCACTGAACGTCGCATCCACCGCCTTGCTCTGTAAGATACGTGAGTGAGGCGGTACGCTATGTGTCAGCCAGATGTTACCACCAATTACCGAGTCATGACCAATTGTGATACGCCCCAGTATCGACGCGTTTGAATAAACCGTCACATTATCTTCAATAATCGGGTGGCGAGGCACGTTCAGCATGTTCCCCTCTTCGTCATACTTAAAGCTCTTAGCACCCAGCGTCACACCTTGGTACAGCGCCACATGATTGCCGATGATTGTCGTTTCGCCAATTACTACGCCCGTTCCATGGTCTATAGAAAAATACTCCCCTATCTGCGCCCCGGGGTGAATGTCAATTCCCGTACGCTGATGCGCCTGTTCGGTGATGATTCTTGGAATCACCGGTACCTGCATGCCATGCAGCACATGAGCAATTCTGTAGTGCGACATCGCAATGAGCGACGGGTATGAGTAGATTACCTCCCCGTAGTTTGTTGCAGCAGGGTCATTGTTAAACATCGCTTCCACGTCCGTATATAACAGTCTCTTCAGTTCGGGCAGCTGGTCAATAAACTTCAAGGCAAGACCCTGCGCCTTCACAGTCGCCTCCTCTTCGCTCATGCAACTGCAGAACAGCAACCCACGAGCAATCTGAGCGTTCAGTAGCTTATACAGCTCTTCCATGTTCACGCCGATGTGATACGCCCTTATCTGTTCGTCTGGCTGTCGTTTGTAGAAGTAGTCACTGAACAACATGTCCCGCACCAGCATTACCACCCGTTCCACATCTTCCACGCTGGGCATCAGCGACGACCCTTCGGGCATCATACCATCTTCTTTCTCCGAGTGTTTCGCCAATATGGCAACGTTTCTCAGCAACACCTCATTCACGTTCTCTTTCATATTACTTAAGTTTAGTTTAGATCATCAATATGTAAACTCATTGGTGCTATCCCATTCCGTATCTACATAAACGGAGGTAGAGCCCTGTGGTGTATCAGGCTCATCTGGTTCATCTGGCAAGTCCGGTTCGCCATCAGTAAAAAAAGCACCAGTATATTGTGTAATAGTATTTCGCTCCATGGTTACTTTGAATTCTTTAGAATAGAGAACCTCATCATTAGCATTCAGGGCTTCTACTTTAAAAGTTACGACTTTCGAGTCTGCATGAGGAAAAGTAAATAGCTCAAATGTCAAGGGCTCACCATCTGTTGTGGCATCCAAGTCGAAATATACCTTCTGCTGGGAGTTAACATTACCATAACCTGTGGTTGCATCAAGGCCACCACTTCCTCCTGTATAGTAGAAATAAAATCGCTTAACACTTGAAGGTTTACCATCGTCCGTCATTAATCGGAACATTGCAGTAGCACGATTCAAGACATATTGCTGTTCACCCATTCCGCTTGACACAACAAGCGTCCCATAATAATAAAAGGTATCAGTATAACCCGTTCCTCCAGAAGATGTGAGATTTGTAAATTTCACCTGATTAGGTTTGGTCGTTGAAGGGTTTTCATTACCACTATGTCCAATAATCAACAACTGATATGTACCGGGGTCAAGCGACATCGTCATTGTACCAAAATCACTTTCGCTGACTTTTTGATTGTCGTACTTAACACGCTCTCCATTCTGGTAAACAGCAAAACATAATTTTGTACAGACTTGACTTACGGGGACGCGAGCTCTTGTCAAATCGCCATTTACATAAGCTTCGATGTCCGAAATCTTCATTACGACAGTTACTTGCTCTTCATCTCCAGATGCTTGGGATGATGAATCATTAAAAACTGCCTTTTCACAACTACATAATAGTCCTAAAACCAGTATAAACATACTGGAAAAGAACATGTTTTTCTGTGTTTTTTGTATTCGATTCTTCATAGATAATAAATATTAACGTTTATGTATGTTGTATGTCACAAAGATAATTAAAAATACAGTTCAATAGCATACAAGCATCGATACATTAACTTTTTTTAAATATGTAAATGACATATAGTCTCAACTTAGCATTACCTTTGCCCTCAAAAAAAGCGATGAAGGAATTTACGAAAGAAGAATTAGATGGTCGAGTGGCTCAGGCAGTAGAGAACTTCATGTCTGGTTATGGTTGTTGCCAGAGTGTAGTTGCAGCATTCTCAGACTTATATGGCATGGATGAGTTGACTGCGAAGAAGATAGGTGCAGGCTTTGGCGGTGGCGTTGGCAGGCTTAGGATGATGTGTGGTGCAGTGTCGGGCATCGTGATGCTGGTTGGTCTGGACTGTGGTCAGACGGAGGGCAACGACCGCGAGGGTAAGTCTGCTTGTTATAAGGTCGTTCAGGAGCTGCTGGCTAAGTCGGAGAAAGAGAACGGCAGTCTGATATGTGCAGAGATTTTAGGCCTGAAAGGTTTTAAGAAGGCTGCGAACAGTTATGTGGCATCTGCCCGTACGGCGGAATATTATAAAACACGTCCTTGCGCAGCAAAAGTGGAGAGTGCTGCACGGATATTCGCTGAATATTTGGCCAACAGACTTTAGCGTTTGGATGTTGCCAGTTCGGCTTAAAGAATGTTAAACGATATTCATATTTTAAGGTTTATCGAACGAAACGAATGAAAAGAACGAAAAGTCAGATTGGAGCGTCCCGTTTGTTGTATCTTTGCAGCAAAAAAGATTAAACATTAAAAAGGTGACAGGTGACGAGGTGACAGCAAAAATAATAAAAACCTCCGTGCGTACGTACACACGCACGTACGCATAATACTTTTACTAATTCTATTGTCACCTTGTCACCATGTCACCCTATAGAGATTAAAGATTAAAAATTAAAAATTAAAAATGACAGATGACGGATATGACAGTAAAAATAAGAAAAGTCCCGTGCGTACGTGCGCATGTACGTACGCAGGAAAGTCTTTTATATATTATCCGTCATATCCGTCATCCGTCACCCCCGCTCCGTCGGATTTGTAATCCGACGGCATCGAGTATAAGCATTTGCAATGCGCTTATAAATAATCAGGAAACGCAAAACATATTTACGCATTTAAAATGCTTATACTCATTACGGTTGGATTGCAAATCCAACCGAGCAAGGGTCATTAGGTGCACCCGTTTTTGTGACACAAAGGAACAGAAGGAACAGTAAAAAACAAAGAAAAGTCCCGTGCGTACGTGCACACGTACGCGTGAAATACTTTTATAAAAACTACTGTTACTACTGTTACTGTTACCAGGAAGCGTATGAAAAACAGGTGCACCCATTTGTGGAAACAGGTGCACCCATTTGTGGAAACAGGTGCACCCATTTGGGGAAACAGGTGCACCTGTTCAGGAGAAAGTATCATGGTGGAGTCCACGAAAGTAATCAGCGCAAAGACTCGCATTTAAAACTTTTATGCGACGTCCTTATCCCGAACTGACGTAAGGATTATCAATTCTCAATTGTCAATTCTCAATTCTCAATTATCAATTGTCAATTCTCAATTCTCAATTATCAATTATCAATTGTCAATTGAATTTGTGGAGATGGAGGGAGTCGAACCCTCGTCCGCACAAGGAAACCATACGCTTTCTACACGCTTATTCCAGACTTGATTTTCGTGTGACGGCAAGACCTGGAC
>Ga0247610_10001166_pt1 | contig 33487 bp, 24 predicted proteins | sample 174DNAGHGhighgp2_FD_193483 | JGI IMG/M metagenome (GOLD analysis project Ga0247610, IMG submission 193483) | Sheep rumen microbial communities from Palmerston North, Manawatu-Wanganui, New Zealand - 1742 DNA GHGhigh gp2 | ecosystem: Host-associated > Mammals > Digestive system > Stomach > Rumen...
CACTACAGACAACATGCGGTGGAAACTGGTGTTGCTGCTCGCTAAACGGCGAGCCGATATATGAAGATTATGCCGGCCTTTGTGCTCAAATGAACATACATGGCACATCGCCTAATGCATATCTACCATCGCTGTGTGATGAGTGGCACATGGAAACATATACCGTCGTTGACCCCGACAATCCCAACTATCGCGAATATACCCAACGCCTGACAACAGACACAATCATCGACGGAAAACGATACAGGCAATTGCGTGGCACAGCAAACTGGCCATCGACTTATCTATACGACAATAATTATCTCGGTGCTTTGCGCGAAGGCAACAACGCGGACATCTATTACGTACCCGCGGGCGGCACGCACGAGTTCCTGCTGTACGCGTTCAATGTTCAAATAGGCGACACTTTGACCAATTTATGGATTGGTAATCATTTTTCTGAACAGTATGGATACAAAGCGAAGGTTACCGGTATAGGTACTGGTAAATTCCGAAGAATCGATCTGCTTGTATTTGGCACTGATGATAATAAAGATATTGAATGCGGGGAAGAAACGTACTGGCTTGATAGTATAGGAAGAAACACCGGTCCGGTATGGGCTAATCCTGTATGCAATGCGATTGATCCTACGCCGGAAGTTATTTGTGCCTGCAAGGAAGGGCGGAAAGTCTTCGCCCGTGACGCAAAGTGCGCATGTGATCCTCTCCGCCTGAAGTCGCTGTGTGACACATGGAATGTGTTGTTTGTGCGGATGGGAGCAAATGGAGACGAACTTAGTACAGAAGTTCATCGTCTGACAACTGATACCGTTATAAACGGGAAAACATACGTGCAATTATACATATATGGTAATTATGGCGTTCGAGACAGAGTGACATACAGAGGAGCATTGCGTGAAGACAACAACGCCAATGTGTATATTGTTCCGGCAAATAGTGACCATGAATATCTACTTTATGCATTCAATGCCAAAGTCGGTGACAAGTTGTCCAATCTATGGATTGGCGGTGCAGCAGAAACAGGAGGTCTTCCTGAAGGTTTGAATGCCAGAGTGACAAATATTACAGAATCATCTCCCCGGATATTCACTCTCTATTTGGATATTGATGAGTATCATCCGATACAGTGGATAGAAGGAGTTGGCTTGACCGACTGCCCCGGCGGAAGCATCTGCCCTGCTGTTCTTGGATGTGGATGCAGTTGCGGACATATCATGCTTTGCGCCTACAAAGACGGCAAGCAGGTATATGACAATCCTGCATGGGACTGGTGCTATTATGATAGCGCAAAGCAGCCTGCAGACACAGTGGCATTGTATTGGCGGAGCGGTGACGGACCGGGTTCGACAACCGTGACACCCGTTGATCCGAATCAGGTAGTGGCCACTCTTAACGACAACTTGCTGACCATACGAGAGCAGTCGGGCGAGGAAGTGACGTACTCGCTGGCTGTAACGCCAATCAGTCATGCTCCGGCACGCCACGAGTTGCCGGAAGCACAAAAGGAAGTGGCAGTCGGCAATTTCCGCAACTCGGTAGCCGTACAACTTTCCGAGGACGGATCGTACACGCTCACACTGAGCAAAGCCGGCTGGGAGAACGATATTTACGGCACATTCGACTATACTGCATCCGGCTTACAACCAATCGCAGCAACCGATGCGCCTGCGCGCAAACTCCTCCGCAACGGGCAATTGTTCATTCAGCAGGGCGAAAAGATATTTACCCTAACCGGTGTACAGGTAGAGTAGAGATAATCAGTCACATAAAACTACATAACCGATTATGCAACGATTATATTCCGTCATACTGACCATTATTTGCGGCATGTGCTTCGCTTTGCCGCTGCGTGCAGCAACGTCTGTAAATATTCCGCTTTACTATGATAGCAGCGATGATGGTAACATCACTATTCAATCTATCACAGCGGACAATCCTGGCTCAACAACGGTTACTCCCGTTGATCCCAACCTGATACGTGCGGAGCTGTGCGACAACATCCTTGTTATTCACGAGAACATCCCCGACGTTATATTCTTGACGGTCACCAACCAAAACAACGGCCAACGAATCGTCTTCGCCGAGCCGATTGACAACACTACATCCGTCGAACTGGAGGAGATGGCTACGTATCTGATTTTCATTGACATTCAGGGCAGAGAAACAATCACGGGAAAGTTTAGCTACCCCTACATTGCAGGCGAGAAACAAATGCTGAACGGACAACTATATATCCGTGCGGAAAACGGAGTATATACGCTTCAGGGAACGAGATACCAATAAATAACCTTTCATTATGAAATTATGAAAAATATTTTTCAAAAAATTATGGCTGCCGTGGTAATCATGGCGGTTGGAATGTTTGTCGCGTGCAAAACGCAGCTGACTATGTGCGAAAAGGTTAGTAGTCCAGAACAATTGCCTTGGCTAAAGCAACTTGTGGAAAAGGGAACAGATTATTCCGGAGAATATAAATTGGTAAAAATTAACAAAGTAGAATATATAATCCAGAATACAGGAGTTAAAGGTACAGGATTTACACTCGAATATGACTATGATGAAACAGATCCTCAAAACAGATTTGGTGCTGTATATGATTGCGACGGTCAGCCTTTGGTAAGCTATGGCGGTGTTGTGGGCTGTAGTGGTGAATGTAGTCTGAGAGTTCTTTCCAGTACCACTATATATACGGCAAAATAAAAGATATCGAATAACAAATGTCTGTAAAAGTACACATTTTCATTTCGACAGTCTGCTGCGTTATGGTGTTGGCAGGATGCAACTGCCAGGCAGAGGTGGACGCATGGGCACTATACGAGCAGGGCAAAGCCTTGCGCGAGCAGGGCGAACCGGCAGAAGCAATGGCGGTGTTCATCCGGGTCACCAAGAGCAACACGCCCGACGAGATGTTATTAGGGCGCATCTATTCGAACATGGCAAACATCTGTCGGCAGGCGAACGAGCACGCGCTGGCGTACGACGTGTACGGGCTCTCGGCGGAGCATTTCCGCGCCTCAGGCGATGAACTGGCATACGCCTACGCGCTGAACAACATGGCGTGGGAGCAGGCGGCACAGGGAAAGAAAGATTCTGCACTCGCGTTGATTGCCGAAGCTGTACAGGTCTATCCACTATATCCGCTAACGGAAAAAGTAGTCGAGACGCGCGCCACAGCCTGTATGTTTGCCAATGAATATGACTCGGTACTATATTACACCTCGCTGCCGGACAACGATTATCTTTTGAGTTCACCGCGATTGCCCGGCAGCGAGGAATATATGACCATGCTGCGTGCACAGGCATATTCGTACCTCGGCAAGGGCGACTCGGCAACGTACTACGCACGCGAACTGCTACCTAACACCAATGACCCGGCTTATCTGGATGATATCTATTATATCCTTACCCACGACGATGAATATGCCGACACCGAGACGCTGCGCCGTTTGTCGTCAGAGCGCGCCGATGTGCAGAAGATCATCGAACAGCGCCACGGCAAACTCATGCAGGCAGTACAACTCTTAAGCGACAGCCTCACGGAGCACCCTTCAGACTGGAAACTGATAGTGGAAGCCATACTGATCGGTCTGGTCTGCCTGGTAGCGGCTTTGATGGGCTTAATGACCATCATTGAGCGCAAACGTATGATGCGCGACTGGGAGCAACATGAACGTGCGCGTCAGAACGAACTGACACAAACTCTGAACACCCTGAGTCAAGCCACCGACCTGAAAGACGAACTGCAATGGCAGGATTATAACGCATTCTGCCATCAGACAGACCGGCTCTTCCACGGCTTGGCTACCAGACTTGTTGAGCAGGGGCTGAACGAACAGGACATACGGCTGTGCGTATTGGTTATGATAGGTTTGCCTCACAAGCAGATTGCAGAAATGCTGCCCTGCTCGCCAAAGAGCATAGGCAAACTCAAGGACCTTACCGCCCGCAAACTCGGCGTGAGCGGAGGTCACTTGAGAGAAAAATTGATGACTATGAATCAGTAAGCGCCTATTACGTTACTTAACGACCGTCCATGCCGGGGTGTGGGGTTGGTCAGCAGAGCCGTGGTGCGCGTCGTTGGTGCAGGTCAAGGACTTGCCGGCGCCGGTCGAGCTGCCCGGCAAGTTGTTCAGCTTATATACCTGCGTAGCCTTCGGACTGGCGCATGTTGTGGTTGCGCTCGAGTTCGAGTTGCGGTATAGGCTGGACGTAGGAGCAGTCGCCCTTCCATGTGATCGGTCCGTGTGAGGTTTGCTTGAAATAATCCGCCTCGCTTGGTCCGATACGCCAGCGTCGGATATCGAACCACCATTGTCCCTCGGCAAACAGTTCCGCCCAGCGCTCGTATTTGAGCGGGTCATTGGCGAGCGGATCGTTACTCTCCAGCGCCCGTGTGCGGTCGGTGAGCGAGAGATAATCGACCGGTGACGCTCCGTCAGGCGCATAGCCGTACGCTCGGCGGTGGACCTTGTTGATATACTCCAGCGCTGTAGCAGGGCTTTTGTCAGCCATCAGTTCGGCATATAAGAGATAGATATCCGCCATACGGATGATATAGAAGTTGCAGTCGGAGGACTCGTTCTTGCCATAGGGTGCAGCGCCCATCTCCACGCCCCGGATATTCGTATATTTGCGATGCGCCCAAGCCAGCCGGTCGGGTCGGTTGTTAGCCTCCGAGGAACGGTCATAGACGGTTGTGTCGCCTTTGGCGTTGATGTACTTGTCAACATAAGGTTGCCCGGCTACAAGTTTGAGTCGCGGGTCAACCTTAGCAGGGTCATTCTTCAGCGCCAAAGCCTCAGCGGCATAGCCGGGAATGGAGATCATATACGGGAAGTTCTGCAACGAACGTGGAGCGTTGAAATCGTAGGCGGGATTGAACGTCAGTCGGGGCACGGTGTCGCCGTAAAAATTGCCGAACCCGAAGCGTGCGATATTGCGGTCGTGGATGAAGTTGTTCCCCCACTGGGAAGACTTCTTACTGATGATCACGTCGTTCTCCTGCGTGAGCGGGTCAACCTGATCCTCACGTCCCTTGCGGAAGCGCACATCCAGATCGACATACCACGGCGCATAGACCATAGGCATGCCGGAGCCGGTGGTGTAGCCTTCCCATGGTCCGTCCTGATTATAGTTGCTGGTCATGGTTATCTCGTAGAGGGACTCGATGTTATGCTCGTTAGCCTCGTTGCCGAAGAACATATCCTGATACACATCGTAACTTGCGAGCGTCTTGCCGCTGTTGTGTATGATATCCTCGAGCAAGGTTTGCGCCTCGGCGGCATTCTCGGGGAAGAGATACAGTGACTGCATGTACATCTTAGCCAGCAGTCCTTTGGCAGCCCACTCCGTTGCGCGGAAGGGATCGGCGTTGTGCCCGGTGAGCAGTGCTACAGCTTTCTTGCAGTCGCTGAGCATAAACGTCCAGGTGTCACGTACGGTAGCCCTGCTGAGTTTGAGCGCCTCGACGTCAGAGATGACCGTATCGATGATCGGGAAGCCGAGGGCGTCGGGTTGCAGTTCGAAGAAGATCTGTGCATGCCAGTACGCCAGGGCGCGGTTGAAATAGCACTCGCCGAGTGCAAAATCCAACGCCTCCTGCTCGCTCTTCGTCGCTCCGTTCTCACGGTACCGGTTGATGCCCATGATACCCGTGGTAGCGAACTTCATCCACTTGCACAGGTCGGTGTAGGTGGTGGTGATGTATCGCGAATCGATGGCGGTGTAGTTGTCCTGCGAAGTGGCGCGCTCGTCGTACGAGCCGTAGATATCCGTGGTATGGTCGTAGAGGTAGATTCCCATCGGGAACCAGTAGAACGCATACGTACCGATAGCATGATCCTGTGCATAAGCGGCAGTGACCAACAGGTCAACCTGCTCCATCGTAGCGGGGAAGTTATCCGTTGACAACGTTTGCGGATTCTGTATGTCGAAAAAGTCCTTGCAGCCCGTGAGCATCCATGCTGCTATAACAAGTATTGTATATATCCGTTTCATAACTGTCATTCCATTAATAGTTCTTGGTATTCAGCGATCAGCAATCAGATGTCAGAACGCTATATCCAGACCGAAACTGAACAATCGCGAAGGCAGGTAGCGATTCTGGTGGTCGATATTATACATCAGGCAGTTGCCGCCGATCTCAGGGTCAATGCCGGTGTATGATGTGATAGTGAACAGGTTCTGCGCAGAGAAATATACACGCAACTTCTCCATCATTGCTTTGCGGCTGTACTTCTGCGGCAGGGTGTAACCTATACTCAGGTTCTTGAGTTTGAGATAGTTACCCTTCTCCACCAGATAGCCGGAAACCGTCGAATAGTTGCGGTTAGCCGCGCCATCCCCTATCACAGAGCCGGATTCGTTAAGGAAAGCCACACGCGGGTCGGCAGTTACGGTAGTATTGTCCTTGCCGAAACACGATGTTTTGAAGATTGCCGCTGTGGTGTTGTCGGACATAAACATGTGCGTATAGGGCTTGATCAGGTTCATTATGTCAAAGCCGAAGGCACCCTGAAAGACCATTGACAGGTCAACGCCCTTGTATGCCAGGCTGATATTCATGCCCAAGGTCATCTTCGGCCAGGGGTTGCCGATATACTTGCGAGAAGAAGGCGTGACACGTCCCTTGCCATTATCATCATAGATAAGGTCACCTACGCCGGTATATTGGGTCTGGTAATAGATGCCTATCTCCTTGCCGTCGGCAGACAGCGGCTGTCCGTTGGGCGCATAGCCGTACGGATGAGCAGGGTTCTGCTCGCGCCACTTGTCAAGAGCGTATTGGTTGTAGCGGTCCACCTCCTCCTGCGTTCGGAATATTCCCAGCACCTCGTAACCGTAATACATCGACATCGGATAGCCGTCTTCGGTGCGTGCGAGCAGCGGCCATGCGGCATCCAGACCTTTGTCGATAGTGGTGGCACCGGGTTTGTCGCCAACCTGCTTCACCAGATTGGAGTTGAACGACATATTGACGTTGATACCGTAACTGAAGTCGTTACGCTTGTCGTTCCAACCAATAGACACCTCATGCCCCTGATTGCTGACCATACCGGCATTGAAATATACGGGTACAGTGTTTGCCGGGTCATCGGAGTTGAAGTAATAACTCATTCCTCCGGTCAGGCAGAGCGAGCCACGGTAGAGCATATCGCGTGTCTGGCGGTTATAGTAGTCGTACGTCACGGTGAGCCGGTTGCCGAAGAACCCGAGATCGATACCTGCATCAATCTGGTTGACCTCTTCCCACTTGAGGTCTTCGTTGCCCATGACGGCTATCCATGCGCCGGTCTGCCCGACCGAACTGTTGTCAAACGCATGACTTACACCGCTGAGCGCGTATGTTGACAGGTACATGTATTGGGCTATATTGTCGTTGCCAAGCACGCCCCAACTGGCGCGTATCTTGGCGTTGGAGAGCCAGGATTCAGTGGGCTCTTTTACCCACTCTTCTTCACTGAGTCGCCATCCGGCGTTTACCGAGGGGAAGAATCCCCAGCGATGCTTCTTGACGAATCTGTCCGAGGCATCGGCACGGAAATTGGCAGCAAGCAGGTAGCGGCCCTTATAGTCATAGTTCAGTCGTGCGAAAGCTGAACCGCGTCGCTCCTGAGGTATGCCGTCAGAGGCATCTTTTGTAGGTCCGGCAGAAGCAAGAGCGATCGAGGAAGCCACCGGAACCGAGAAACCATACGCAGTAGCGTTGAGGTCGTAGCCGTCGTAGCGCCACCACTCCGTTCCCGCCATAATCTTGAAGTGGTGCGCATCAACCCACGTGTGCTCGTACGTAAGCACGGAGTTGAACATCAGGTTAAGGTTCGTGCCCGAATGAGCGTTCAATGTGCCGCCGTTGACGCCAACCTGCACCGGGCCAAAATCCTTATATTCCGTAAAGTACCGCTTGGAGTACGCGCCCAGCGATACCGAACCTGTGGTGCGCCAAGTGAATCCGGGAACAAACTCAACATTGAGGTATGCCTGTGCACGCACATTATAGTTGCGGTCCTGAAAAGCATGGTAGGCGGCTTCCAGTCCGGCGAAGTTAGGTCCGCTACCGACGGACATCGGCGTTTGTGCATACGCGCCATCCTCATTGAACACCTCGGCTACAGGCACGGTGCGGAAAGGAATGGTGTGGTTGTAGATAGAAGATGTAGTGGAAGGATTGTACGATGACATCGATGCATATACCGCTTCACCGAACGACACATGTTTGCCCATCTTGTGGTCAATATTGGCACGCAGAGAATACCGCGTAGCACGCGTGTCCATATATGTACCTTTCTCATCCAGCACACCGAAACTGAGGTAAAACTTTGTCTTTTCACCTCCGCCTGACGCGGAGATGTTATATTCTTGCTCCAGACCTGTGCCGAACATTACTTTCATCCAATCGGTATTCGGCAGGTCTTTGACATCGGTTGCGCCCAATACATCAAGCGTCGAGCCTGTACCCCAGGCATCGCGGGCACGTATCCAGTCGGGAGTGCCGAGCAAATGGATATCAGAGGAGATATTCCTCCATCCTACGCGTGCATTGAGGTCGATGCGTGTGCGTTCAGATTGCCCTTTCTTGGTTGTAATCAGTATGACACCACCTGCAGCCTTCGAGCCGTAGATAGCAGCCGAACCTGCATCCTTCAGTATCTCGATGGATTCCACATCGCGCATATTGAAGTTGAACCCGGCATCCTGCGCTACGCCATCTACTACATATAGCGGAGCCATGCCATTCAGGCTACCTGCGCCACGGATAATGATATCCGCCGCCTCGCCCGGTGCACCGCTGCCTTTCGTTACTTGTACTCCCGCTGCCATGCCTCCTAAACTTTCCGCCAGCGACTTGGAGGAGAAGTCCGCCACGTCGGCAGCACGAACGGAAGCCACTGATCCGGTAACATCGCTTCGGCGCTGCGTGCCGTAGCCTACAACAATCACATCTTCCAGCTGCTCGGTGTCTTCCTGAAGGGTAATGATGTAGTTGGACTTGTCCGCCTGCACCACCACCTGACGGGTAGCGTAGCCCATGTACGCCACCTCCAGTTTAGCTCCGGCAGAAGCATCCAGGCTGAATGCACCGTCCACATCCGTAACCGTTCCCTGTGTTGTACCGACGATAATTACCGTGGCACCGACCAACGGTTCACCCGAAGCATCGTTCACAATACCGGTGACCGGTGCAGCATGCAAGCCGGCAGATGCCAGCAAGAGGAAGAATATATTGACAAACAAATAACGATTCATGGTAACGAGGGCTCAATTGAGATAAGATACTGTTGTTAGTTCAGCACAAAACTGTGCATTGCAAATACAAAAGCAGTGCGCCGGTTTGACGCACTGCTTTCTGTTCTGCGCCGGGTTACTTAACCTCTACGCCGAGAGCGTTATACTTAACGCCGTTGTGCATGATTACAATCATGCCGTTCTCAACAAACTTACTGCTTGCCTTGTTGGCTTTGACTGTTTCTACAGCATCCCCAAGGTCAACACACGGAGCAGCGTAACCTGTAACTTCGAAGCCATAAATGTCGCCATCCTCAAAGTCGTCAGCATACAGTTCTGCGGAAGTCTTCTCTCCTGTGTACGGAGCAAAGGTGAACAGGCAGTCAGAACCGTCAGCCTGCGTAGTAGCAACCTCCTGGTCAGCCCACATCCACCAGCCTGCACCGGGGTTGTCGTCGGTGTACTCAAAACCGAAGATTTGAGCGTAAACATACAGAATGGAGTCTTTCTTCAGAGATTCGCTGAAGTCACCGGTTGCAATCTGAGCGTAGTTAACGGTCATACCCCAGATGTTACCATTGATTCGTTTCAGACGGTTGGTGTCGCCGTTTACGTCACCACGACTGGTCCACTTGTTGATAGCTACACCGCGGCTGGCACCTTCGGCTGTCGGAGTGTCCTTGAGCCAGTTCTCCAGCCATGTGCCGGTTACATCAACAGCGAATACAAAAGTCTCATCCAACTCCATGTCGTTGGCTGCAGCAAACTGACCGGCTGCGCAGTTGTACTTAACGATGTAACGACCGTCTGTGCCTACGGGGTTGTTCAGCGTGTGAGCGAACAACGTAACACTTGCCATTGCGGCTGCTGCAAATAAGAAGAATTTCTTCATAATTAAAATGATTTAAGGGTTAATAATTAAAAGTATAGGGTTCTCACAATAGAACTTTCTACGGATGTTTTTAATGTCTTATTTCTATTCCGACATCTCACCAAGTGGAATTTCAATACAAAGATACAACTTTTTTGTGAAATAAGCAAATATTTTACCAAAGTTTGCAGGTTTGTGTAATTTTGTGAAATTTTATAGCGGCTGAGTTGTTGCATTATTGTTGCATAGGGTGAACGATAATTGGCAGGAGGAAACCCCGTGGCAATTCAGTGCCGAGATCACGTCCGAGCAGGTCGTAGTAATGGCTGACCGCTGCCGACTGCCGATTATCATGATTCACAGTCTCAACGGGAGTGCTGCAGTCGGTGATGATATACGCAGGCATGTGCGCTGACTGCTCGCCTTTCGCACAATTGCTGATGGTTAGGTCGCAATACGTCACATCTCCTATCGCACCGCTGTAATAGATTCCGAACCCTTTGGCACCGTTGATGGTAACGCGCTCAAGAGCGAGACCGCTGACGTTACGTCCGCCCGACGAACGAACATAGACTGCATTACCTCGCGAATCCGTTATATCAATATCCGTCAGGTGTACGTTTGGCACGTTGTAGTATTGCGTGTTGCCGATATTGAGCGCACCTTGTGCATTACCCCAGAAGTCTCCGGTTTGTCCTTTGGTACCGCTCACGCATCCGCAGTGCAGGATTGTCACGTCGTGGATATCCACTATGGCATCGGCAGTGAATCCCGTTCCCTGGAAATCGGCATTGACGCGCACTCCGGACTCCAGTGCATCGTAGATTGCCAGGTGGTGGGCTGAAGGCGCCGTGCCGCCAAAGAAACCGAGAGAGGATGCACGCCAGTTGTTTTCCGCCGTGCAGTATGAGAAACTTATATCTGCCGTACGTTTGCCAACGCTCCAGGATGCCATATCATCATCCCCGTTGTTTCGGAAAGAGCAGTGACGTATCGTGTGTCCCTGACTGCCCTGCGAGCAGTTCAATCCGTCGGCATAATTGTTGCGGAACCGGCAGTGTTCAACCAGCAGGTCGCGCGAGCCTTGACCCGAGTAGTCGGCTATCCAGCCTCCGCACTCGAAATGTTCCGCCCAGCAGTCACGAATAACCGAGCCTGTACCCCAACCGCCCATGAACGCTTTGCCCACCTGCTTGGAGTCCTGCTGATTGTAGTACCGCTGCCGGCAAGCGGTGTTGAGGTACAATCCCTGCACGAGCAAACTGTCTTTCGTGGCTTCGATGCCGCGGTTGGAGTAGGTGTTGGGGTTGTCGGATGGAGCGGTGAAGAAGATCTCGCTATACCACATTCCTGCACCGATAAGTTGAGTGCCTTTCTTGTTACGCAGATAGATGCGTTTAGCCGTCTGCCATTGTCCGGCAGGGATATAGATGGTCTTTCCCTCATGTTGCGCAATGAAGTCGGCTATATCACCTTGTCCGTCAAAGGCGACCTTGTCGGTTGCAGGCAGATCGCCGAACAGTACGGGTTCGGGAACGGGCTCAAGTTCTATAAAATCGATAGTATATGGCAACTCATCATTGGCAGCCTTGCGCAAGGTAAGCACTTCGGCGGTGTTAACCGTACGTGCAAGGCGCAGGTGCGTCTCATCGAAGCGCATACGTATGATCACATTTCCGGTAAGCGGTTCGTTCTGCGGATAGTTCTGATTGCAGTACTGCCACGCCCAACGGCTGTCAAGGGCTATAGTCCCTACTTTCTCCGCGCCGGCAAAGACATCTACGGCACCTTGCAATCCTGTTCCCTCGGGCGAATCAGGCAGCGAAAACCGTATGGTTAATCCATCGCCGGGACGTTCAACAACCCAACTTACGCTATCCTGTGCCGATTGTAGCACCAGTGCCTGCTGATGACTCGCTTCGGACTGCAGGTCGCGCTGATTGTCGGATGCAGGCAGGTAGGTTGCATTGGTTTGGCAGTAGTCGGGTTCGGCCTCATAACGCTCGTACGGGCGGTCGTAGTACCCACGCTCGAGAACATCGTCTGCAAATCGGTAAACCTGCGCATAGACTGTTACCTGCCAGAGCAAAACAAACATCAGCGCGGAACAATGGAGGGGACGAAAAAACATAGATGGACAATTTAGGTGAATGTATATATGGTATTTAACACAAAGATACGAAAAATATTACATATATGCAAATAAAACGCCATCCAACATAAGGCAAAAGGGCAAAATAGTAAGTTGTGTTGACAAAATGTTGTAAAAGAGCACAATTTGTTCCGATGGAGATAAAAGATATTTGCAGATATGTAAAAAAAAACGTACCTTTGCACCCGCGTTTGAGAAACGCACACGGCATTGCGCCGATGATAAATGCAGCGATGTTGCAACCCCCGAGATTCTGCATTGCTGTGATTGTTTAACCGTCATTTGCCAACCAAATCGTAAATGGTAAATGACCAAATAGTAAATACGTATGTATTTGACATCTGAGAAAAAAGCAGAGCTCTTCGCCAAGTTCGGCAAGAGCGCACAGGACACCGGTTCGACCGAAGGTCAGATCGCATTGTTCACCTTCCGTATCAACCACCTCACCGAGCACCTCAAGCTCAACCGCAAGGACTTCGGCACCGAGCGCGCACTGACCAACCTCGTTGGTAAACGCCGCCGCCTGCTTGACTACCTGAAGGCGAAAGATATCGAGAAGTATCGTACGCTGATCAAGGAACTCGGTATCCGTAAGTAATGCCGGACTGCGGCACTGCAATTGCGGTAATCCTGCAAATTCTGCAAAACAAAAGAGTGGCAACCGCCACTCTTTTTGTATTTATAACTGATCCGCTTCTACCAGCGTTATAATACGCTCCACAATGCGGTCTTTTTCCTTCGGGTCGTATTCTTCCTTCAGGTCGTTCTTGAACAACTTGGCTACAAACTGCCAAAAGTCGGCGGCAAACTTGCTCTTGAACGTTTGTATCAGTTCGTACGACGTGCGGTCACTCTCGCGGTCTAACAGAAGCATCAGCATTCGTCCCTGCGAGGCGGTCATGTTACGGAAGTCCTTTTCGTACTCCTTGAACAACTCGCGCTCGCGCTTGCGCCACCAGCGACGTTTCTCCTTCGGTGTCATTTGTGCCAACGTATCTTCAGCCTCTATGATTGCCTGATTGATCCGCTTGGCGTAAGGCAACGTTTTCTTCACGTCCCGCACCGTGCGCCAGTAGAACCGCTCTTGCTGTTTGTTCTTGAACTTGATCGGCGCATAGCAGTACACCTCGTGAAGCATAGCGGTATAGAGCGTGTCATTCTCCGCCTCCTGTGCTCGCACCGCACACACCGAACCCATCAGTATGCACGCGCACGTAATCATATATAGTATGCTCCTGTTCATTCTCAAATGCGCCTCTGATTGCTCATATTTGCGCTTCTGATTGTTTCTCGACTTGTCAAAATACAACTATTGTGCCACGAAGCGTTTTTTTTTGTTAAAAAAATTTGGATATATAAAAAAAATGTAGTACCTTTGCACTCGCTTTTGTAAAAAAGCAGCGATCATAATGATTATCGTAACCTCGAAAAAGAACGTGCAACGTTGTTTTTCGAAGGAGCGGAAGCCCCGACACGTTTTTATGCCGCATAGCGGCATCCGTGGTGGCGGGAACTAACGCTCCCGGGATGTGGCGCAGTCCGGTAGCGCAACGGTCTGGGGGACCGGAGGTCGCAAGTTCGAATCTTGTCATCCCGACAAGCACAAAGAAATCTTGTCATCCCGACAAAAACAGCAGAGTTCATCGCTCTGCTGTTTTTTGTTTCACATGCCGGAGTCAGGCTGCATACTCCTACCCTCCGGCATCTTGCTTAATAGGCTGCCATCTGCTGCGCCACGGTGGACTTAACGAGGTCGGCAAACTCTTGAATAGTCATCTGCCCTTTGTCCTCGGCACCCTGTACGCGCACGCTGACCAGACCTTGCTCGGCTTCCTTCTCGCCAACAACGAGCATGAACGGGATATGTTTCAACTCGTTATCACGGATCTTACGCCCGAGTTTCTCGTTGCGGTCATCCACAAGCGTACGTACATCCTGCGCCTCAAGTATCTCTTGCACCTTGTGCGCATACTCGTTGCTCTTCTCGGAGATAGGCAATACAACACACTGATCAGGCGTGAGCCACAACGGGAACTTACCTGCCGTGTGCTCAATCAGCACGGCTACAAATCGCTCCATCGAACCGAACGGAGCACGGTGAATCATTACAGGGCGGTGCTTCTGGTTATCCTCGCCTACATATTCGAGTTCAAAACGCTCAGGCAGGTTGTAGTCCACCTGAATCGTACCTAACTGCCAGCGACGACCGATAGCGTCCTTAACCATGAAATCGAGCTTCGGACCATAGAACGCTGCCTCACCATACTCAACGCGGGCAGGCAGGTTCTTCTCCTTGCAGGCATCGATGATGGCTTGCTCGGCTTTCTCCCATACCTCGTCACTACCCACGTACTTCGTCGTGTTCTTCGGGTCGCGAAGCGAGATCTGTGCCTCAAAGTTCTGGAAATCCAGCGCCTTGAAGATGATCTCAATGATCTCCATAACACGGATAAACTCGTCTTTCACCTGATCCGGACGGCAGAAGATATGCGCATCATCCTGAGTAAACGAACGCACACGCGTCAGTCCGTGCAACTCGCCCGACTGCTCGTAACGATAAACCGTACCGAACTCAGCGCAGCGGAACGGCAGCTCCTTGTACGAGCGAGGCTGGTTCTTAAATATCATACAGTGGTGAGGGCAGTTCATCGGCTTGAGCATATATACCTCGCCTTCCTCGGGAGTGGTGATGGGCTGAAACGAGTCCTTGCCGTAATGATCCCAGTGACCCGAGGTGACGTACAATTGCTTCGATCCGATATGCGGCGTGATAACCTGCTGATAGCCGTAACGCTTCTGGATGCGCTTCAGGAAATCTTCCAGACGCAGGCGCAATGCCGTTCCCTTCGGCAGCCATACAGGCAGACCTTTGCCTATCATGTCGCTGAACATGAATAGTTCCATCTCCTTGCCTATCTTACGGTGGTCACGTTTCTTGGCTTCCTCCAGCAGAGTTAGATACTCGTCAAGCATCGCTTTCTTCGGGAACGATATACCGTATATTCGTGTCATCATTGGCCGCGAAGCGTCGCCGCGCCAGTAGGCGGCAGCACAACTCAGCACTTTGACAGCCTTGATCGGCTCGGTGCTCACCAGGTGCGGACCTTTGCACAGGTCGGTAAAGTTGCCTTGCGTATAGGTGGATATATGTCCGTCTTCCAACTCGCTGATCAGTTCGCACTTGTAACTCTGACCTTTGTCGCCAAACGCCTTGAGTGCGTCAGCTTTGCTGATCTGTTTCTTTACGAGTTGCTCTTTCTTGGCACGCAACTCCATCATTTTTGCTTCGATAGCAGGAAAGTCGCTATCCTTGATTACCTGACCTTCGGCAGGCAGAACGTCGTAATAGAAACCGTTCTCAATAGCCGGTCCTATACCGAACTGAATGCCCGGATAAAGTTCCTGCAGAGCCTCAGCCATCAAGTGGCTGGAGGTGTGCCAGAAGGCGTGTTTGGCCTCGGGGTCGTCCCACTTATGCAGCCTAATCTGTGCATCAGCCTGGATTGGCTGATTAAGTTCCACAATCTGCCACTCGGTGTCGATGCCGGCACCTGCGGGCTTGATGCTGGCGCATAGTATATCCTGTGCCAGACGCGAACTGATACTTTCTGCTACCTGTAACGGGGTAACGCCGTTTTCATACTCCCGAACACTATTGTCGGGGAAAGTGATTTTTACCATATTTGATAAACGTACAAATGTTTATGCCCTGCAAGCACACAACTGCCTGCACAGGCGGAATATGTGATTAGTTGTGATTATTTTAGTATTTCTTCTATCTGCTCATGCTCGGGGTTATGCGCTACGATCGTTCCGTCGCGGCTGATAAGCACCGTGTGCGGTATAGAGGTTATGCCGTAAGCCCGATTGCCCTCATCGTTGTTGTCACGCAGTTGAGGCCACGTGAGTTCAAGATCTTCCACTGCCTTCAGCCACGCCTCTTCGCTCTCGTCCACCGACACACCGACTACCGCCAGACGGTCAGCATGCTCGGCAAGCAGTTGCTTTATTCCGGGCATTGAACGCCGGCACGGACCGCACCAACTTGCCCAGAAATCTACAAGCAGAAAATCGCTCTTGCCTACATAATCGCTCAATGCTGCCGCTTCACCGGTAGGCAGAACGGCATTAAAATCCGTGTACGCCAACCCTGCTGCCGTGCGTTGTTCAGCCAGAAATGCATCATAGTGGCGCTGCAAACCGCGCGACTCCAGACTGTCCATGTCAAGCACGGCAAAAGCCTGCTCTTTCTGCTCAAGGTCGAGCAGATAATATAGTTCTTTGAGTATGACATACGCCGCTTCCGACTCGGGCTGAGCCTGTTGCAGTGCAAACGCTTCTTCAATAAACGCGTTCACAAGCGAGTCTGCCACCTCGGGAGACTCAACATTCTGTAACTGCTCAGTGATACGCTCGTCCAGTGCCTGATATTCATCCAGCAAACGGGCAGACTTGTCTTCACGACGGCACGCCGACAACACCACAGCGGCACACAAAATGATGTAACAGAAACGATTCATTGCTATTTGTAATTTGATATTCGCCATTTACATGAACTATGCAGGCAACAAAGTTACGAAAAAATTTTGATATTTGCAAAAAATGTTGTATCTTTGTTGCGTTTTTGGGTAGAAATATTTCAATATATCAACATATATGGCAAAAATCTTAGTAATAGACGACGAGCGCGCTATTCGCAATATTCTCAAAGAGACTTTGGAATTCGAGGGATACAAGGTGGATATCGCGGAGAACGGAGCACAAGGCATTGAAATGGCGCAAGGCGGCAGTTACGACCTTATCTACAGCGACGTAAAAATGCCGCAGATGGACGGCATTGAGTTACTTGCGGCGCTCAAGCAGCCGGACAGCAACTGTGCAGACGTTCCGGTGGTTATGATTTCCGGGCACGGCAACATTGAAACAGCCGTGGAGTGTATCAAACAAGGCGCCTACGACTTCCTGGAGAAACCGCTCGACCTCAACCGACTGCTCGTTACCACACGACACGGCATTGACAGCAAGCAACTGCGTCATGAGGCCACCACGCTGCGCAACGAAGCCACAGCCCTCAAAAAGAAAGTCAACAGCAAGTACCAGATGATCGGTACAAGCAAAGCAATAGAGAACGTTCGCGAAATGATTGCCAAAGTTGCGCCAACCGAGGCGCGCGTGCTCATCACTGGTGAGAACGGTACAGGCAAGGAAGTCGTGGCACGAATGCTCTTCGAGCAAAGCAACCGCGCGGATATGCCGCTCGTCACATGTAACTGCGCCGCTATACCGTCCGAACTGATCGAGAGCGAACTGTTCGGACACACCAAAGGCTCGTTTACTGGCGCTGTAAAAGACCGTGCCGGCAAGTTCGAGCAGGCGAACGGAGGCACACTCTTCCTGGATGAGATTGGCGACATGTCACTCGCCGCACAAACCAAAGTGCTGCGCGCACTACAGGAAGGTGAAGTCACACGCGTCGGCAGCGACAAACCGATTCAGGTCAACGTACGCGTCATTGCAGCCACCAACAAAGATCTGCACAAGGAAATCGAGAAAGGCACGTTCCGCGAAGACCTCTTCCACCGACTGAACGTTATTCCCATTCATGTTCCGCCATTGGACGAACGCAAGGAGGATATACCCGAACTCGTCGAGTTCTTCACAGCCCAGATCTGCGAGGAGCAAGGTTGGGCTGTCAAGCACTTTGCTCCGGCTGCCATCGCAGCGTTGCAGAAACGCCATTGGCCCGGTAACATCCGCGAACTCAGAAACGTAGTCGAGCGACTGATCATCCTCTCCGGTCCCGAAATCTCCGCCAACGACATCGACCTCTTCGCCTGACACTGAACTTGGTATCCAATTTCTTCGCCTGACATCGAACTTGGTGTAAAATCTCTTCGCCTGTCGCGGAACTTGGCGCGGAACTTGGCGCAGAAATGATTTCTACCTGACATTGTCCTTGTAATTACGAACAAACCTCGGGGTTTTCCCGAGGTTTTAATATATGCTCAATATATGCTGAATATATGCCGAATATATGCTTCACCCTACATCATAACTACCACATCACAACAATCGCTTAATAATCATACGATTCCTCTGTTTTTCTTCAGCATCTCGCTTACTTCGTGCCGCACATAGTCACATAACCTGCCATGAATAGGCTTGTTATGCTTTTTTGCCTTGCGTTTAGCCTCTTCGTAGCGTGCCTGCCACATTGCACGGGCACCGGGATTATTCAATATACTCTTGCACGTCTCTATCAGCAACTTAAAGTTCATCGCCACGGGCAGATTGGCTTTCTTTCTTTTTGTCTTTTCGCTCAACTCCGGCTTATTGCACACTGCAGCCCATTCGCCGTTTCCGGGAATACGCCGTGCATAGTGTCTTTTATCCAGATCTCCACTCGCCTCATCCACCAACAGTGTCCACTTGACTTTCATTGCCGTTATACTTTCATTGCCGTTTTACATTCTGACTTCATTTTCCCCTTCTACTGCATATTTGCAGCAGGGTTATTCTGGGGTCCCCGACGTAACCGCAGGTTGCGGTGGGGAGAGCGGAGGCAGGCGTCGCCTTTATGGCGCAAAGCGCCATCTGATGCGACCGCCTTGCCGAACGCGTGGTGTCCTGTGCTCGGCGCTTTCAACGCCGAGTCTTTCGCTTTCCCGCCGAGTAAGCGCAGCGGTGTTCAGTTTTAGGCGGTATTCCGCCGCTTTCCCTTCCCCAACACTCACGTCCACGCTGCTCCCGAAGTGCTCACATATTTGACGGAACGTTAGAGTCTATGCCTCACGAAAATCTCCGCCGCTGACATAGAACACTTTGCTTGAGCCTAAAGGCTGAACTTCACCATCTATTGTGCCTATCGGACGCACAATATCCGTCAGGTGCTGCCTGTCGGTATCGGTCAGAAATATCTGCCCGAACTGCTCACCGCGAACAAGATTCACGATACGTGCCACACGCGTGGCATCGAGTTTGTCAAATATATCATCCAGCAGCAGTATAGGTTTCCGACTGCTGACTGCTGACTGCTGACTGCTCAAGTACAATGCCTGCGCCAGTTTCATAGCAATGAGGTAAGTCTTTTGCTGCCCTTGACTGCCAACCCGGCGCAGCGGATAGTCGCCGAGTTGCATCTCCAGTTCATCCTTGTGCACGCCCTGCGAGGTCCATCCGAGAATCAGATCACGCTGCCGTGTGCGCTGCAAAGCCTCACCGAGGTCACGGTCAAAGAGCTGCGAGCGATAAGTCAGTTGCGGCATTTCCTCAACCTCGGCTATCGTCTTGTACAAATCGGCAAAGAGCGGCACAAACGCCTCAACAAACGCTTTGCGCTGGGCAAAGATATACATTGCATGCGGCACCATTTGCATCTCTATCACCTCAAACAGTTCATCGGGAATTGATGGCTGACCGCTATCGCCATACTGCTTCAGCAACGCATTGCGCTGTTTGACCAATGCGTTATACAGGTTCAGGTGCTCAAGGTAGGCGCGGTCTGTCTGACCGATCACTACGTCCATAAACCGCCGCCGCTCATCGCTGCCCTCGGCTATGAGTTGGCTATCTTCCGGCGATACCATTACCAGCGGAATACGGCCTATATGATCCAGCATGCGCTGGTAATCTTTCTTCCCGCACCGGAATTGCTTCTTCTGCCCACGCCTTATTCCGCATGTCACCTGCATCGTTTCATCCTGATCGCCGTCTGCTGAATACACCCCTTGAATCATTGCGAACTCCGCATCGTGAAGGATGTTTTGCGAATCAATCGTATTGAATGCCGACTTGGTGAAACTCAGGTAATAGATTGCGTCCAGCAGGTTGGTCTTACCTTGCCCGTTCAGGCCGACAAAACAGTTAAGTTTGTCAGCAAACGTCAAGTCTGCCTCGCGGATATTCTTGAAGTTGATGATATGCAGTTCTTTCAGGGTCATTCGTTGAACTATGATTAGCGGTATTTATCCTCATTGATATCATTGAGCACGCTCAGGTAACTGTCAAAGCGCGACTCTGCTATACTTTTGCCCACCTCGGGCAGTACAGCGCAGCCGGGTTCGCCGCAGTGCAGGCAGTTGGAGTAGCGGCAGTCTCTGCTTATGCGGAAAATCTCGCGGAAGTAATGTCCCACCTCCTCCTTCTGCATATCCAGCGTGCCGAAGCCTTTTATTCCCGGAGTATCGATTAGCCAGCCGCCTTCGGGAAGAGGATACATCTCACTGAACGTAGTGGTATGCATACCTGTGTCGTGCACCTGACTGATATCCGCCGTACGGGTGAGCGTAGTGCCGAAGATAGCGTTCAGCAATGTAGATTTACCTACACCCGAGTTGCCGCTGAGCAATGTCGTTTTACCTACAAACTCCTGCTTGAGCGCCTGTATATCATCATACATCGCACTGATAGCACAAGTGTGGTAACCCAGCGATTCATACAACTCACGCAGGCCGGCAAGTTGTTGCAGTTCGTCGGGTGTAAACAGGTCAGTCTTGTTGAAAACTAACATAGCAGGTACGCTGTATGCCTCGCAGGTGGCAAGAAAACGGTCGATGAACGTGGTGGACGTTTGCGGATGGCTGATAGTAACGAGCAGTGCCGCCTGATCAATGTTCGCCGCCAGAATATGCGACTGCTTGCTCAGATTCGTGCTACGACGGATGATATAATTGCGTCGGGGCAAGACGGACGTGATCCAGGCCGTGCCGTCGGCTTGCTGCTCCAGCGTAACGTGGTCACCAACCGCCACGGGATTGGTGGAGCGAATACCGGCTATACGCAGGTTACCCTTGACACGGCAGTCAGCCACCGTGCCATCGGCTGTCAGCACACCCACGGTGCTACCGGTTATTTTTATCACCAGATTCATAACTTCTAAAACGCTTCAGTGGCAGTCAGGTAAAAACCGTAGCCCTTGATATCGCCCCACGAGGGATAAATATTGTTGCGCGCTACATCGGCACGTATATTGATCTTTGCACGGTTGATAGTCAGTCGCAGTCCGAGTCCGTAGCCGATCTTCGGTCGCGACCACTGCCAATGGGTATAGTCATACACGTCACCTGCTCCTACAAACGCACACGCCCTGATCCACCGCCAGATAGGAAAACGAAGTTCTGTCTGAAGTCCTACCATCGTGTTGTCGCGGAACATTCCGTACGGTATTCCTCGCACCAGATCCTGTCCGCCGAACGTAGGCAGCATCTGGAACGGGATCTCACCGGGCGTAAGACTCGCCGCTATAGCAGCGCGCACCTGGTAGCACCACACTACCTGCTTGCCTATAGGCAGATACTGACGAACATCAATCTGCCCCGCTGTCAGTCCGCATGTCGAACGCCACCAACGGTTGTAGTGAGTGACACTAACCTTCAGCATCAGTCCCTTGTGCGGATAATAGACTTCGTCGCGCGAGTCAAACTGCGCCGTAACGCCTATACCGGGCATCTGTATCGTAACCGACTCATCGGCTCCTTGCATCCGTGTACGCGCCCACAGATACTCGGCGTGCGGACCTATATACCAATCTCCACCTACGTGCACCAGCGGTTGAACAAATGCATACCCGCGTTGCGAGTCGTATGGAGTGCCGTTACGGGCGTATGTGCCGGACTTGTTCGGCTCTGCACCTGTGCCATAGTAGGTATCAGGATAGTTGCGGAATCCTGCACGGAACTGCAGCAACCATGGCAGCACCGTACCGAAATACAGCGTACCCTGCGCATTGACGTACCACTGCCTGTTCAGCGAGTAGGCTCCGCCAATCTGTATCACCGACGTGCGCGGACTGAACAGTTTGATGTACGCCTGTGCTGCGCCGCCGAACTCCCAACCGGTCTCCGGAGTATAGTTGATTACAGGCACTGCCATCGCAGGCCAGTTGGGCAACAGCAACTCTTCGTCCACCGACGTAGGCGACGCAGGCGGCTGCACATCGGCAGCTGACAAACGCACAACGCCTGCACACACTGCCAGAAGCAGGATTATATATCCGCGACCAGCCAAATCAGACAGTCATTATCTCCTTTTCCTTCTTGGCGTAGATCTCATCCATCTGGCGGATGTACTTGTCATGAAGCTTCTGTGCATCAGCCTCAGCATCTTTCTCTACGTCCTCAGGCATTCCTTCTTTCACCTGCTTCTTGAGCAACTCTATCGCGTCGCGGCGTGCGTTGCGAACCGATACTTTGGCATTCTCTGCCTCGCCTTTGCACTGCTTGGCGAGTTGCTGACGACGCTCCTCGGTCAGCGGCGGCAGAATAAGACGGATAACCTCGCCGTTGTTACTCGGTGCCAACCCGATATTCGAATTGATGATAGCGCGCTCTATTTCGCCTATCAACTTCTTCTCCCACGGCTGGATGGAGATCGTACGTGCATCGGGAGTTGTGATTGTGGCTACATTGGCAAGCGGAGACATTGTGCCGTAGTAATCAATACGGATGGCATCCAGAATACGTGCACTCGCTTTGCCGGCACGAATGTGTGCCAACGCGTCGTCCAGGAAGAGCACTGCTGCCTGCATCGACTCTTCAGCCTCGTTGAGGATTTGTTTTGCTTCGATCATAGTATGTTAATTTTAAGTGTTAGTCGAAAGAACGTCCCGGCGGGACTCAAAGATAAAAGCCTTATCAGTCTTTATTCTTTCAGCGTAGCGGTCTTTTTTCTTTCAGCGTAGCGGTCTATATATTACGGAGTAACCAGCGTACCTATCTTCTCGCCCGCCATAACCTTTTGCAGGTTTCCTACCTTATCCATGTTAAAGACATAGATTGGCATCTTGTTCTCCTTGCACATTACGGTAGCAGTCTGGTCCATCACTTTCAGTCCGCGGCGGATCACTTCGTCGTAAGTAATAGTATCGAACTTCGTGGCGGTAGGATCTTTCTCAGGGTCAGCTGTATAGATGCCGTCCACGCGAGTACCCTTGAGCATAACATCTGCCTTGATCTCCAGAGCACGCAACGACGAGCCCGTATCCGTAGTGAAGTACGGACTGCCTGTGCCACCGGCCAGAATCACCACCTCGCCTTTGTTGAGCAGACGGATAGCTTTGTCGTTCGTGTAGAACTCGCCGATAGGCTCCATGCGGATGGATGTGAGCACACGCGCACGCTGACCGATTGCGTCAAACGAGGTCTTCAATGCCAGCGCGTTGATCACCGTTGCCAACATTCCCATCTGATCGCCTTTCACACGGTCGAAACCTTGTTGCGCACCCGACATACCGCGGAAAATGTTTCCGCCACCTATCACGATGGCTACCTGTACGCCTTGTTCGGCTATCGCCTTGATCTGCGTCGTATAATCCTTCAAGCGCTCAGGGTCTATGCCGTAGCCCTGCTTGCCCTGCAAACTCTCGCCTGAAAGTTTCAGTAAGATTCGTTTGTACTCCATATTATTGAAAATTTGATAATTATCTCATCTATCTTCTATCAGCGCAGCGGTCTGTCTTCTGTCAGCGCAGCGGTCTGTCAGCCGAAGGCGGTCTCTACTCTGTCAGCGCAGCGGTCTATACTCTCTCCAACTTGGCATACGCCAGCAGCAGCGTTTTTGTCCCTTTGGTGTCAAACTCTATCTCTATCTTTTCGTTATCGTTCTCGCGATATACACGCTGCACAGTACCTTGCCCGAACACCTTATGGTCCACGCGGTCACCCTGTTTCCACTCTGTGGATACAGAATCCTGCACAGTGGTCTTGGGTCGCAGTCCTGTAGTCGGCTTGAGCGAACGCGCTGCCACGGGTGTTGACTGCTCTCTGCCACGCGATGATTGGGCAGTTCTTTCTCCCCACGGACTGCGTTGTGCCGTTTCTCCCCATGACGAACGCATCGGCATTTCCGTCCACGGCGAGGGCTGCGTACTAACAGCACTGAGTTGCTGGATATACTGCCTGTCAATATCCTTCAGGAACCGTGACGGGTTACTGAAGTTCACTTGCCCGTTTTTCCAGCGCTGGCTTGCGTAAGTGAGGTAACACTCCTGCTCGGCACGGGTGATTGCTACGTACAGCAACCGGCGTTCCTCCTCCAGTTCGCTCTCCGTCTGGCAGAACGGTGAAGGAAAGAGGTTCTCCTCCAGACCGACAATAAACACCACAGGAAACTCCAATCCTTTGGCAGCATGCACGGTCATCATAGTTACACGCGAGGTGGTGTCGTCCGTTCCTTCGTCCTGGTCGGTCAGCAGACTCACCTCATGGATAAAATCAGTGATACGCGTATCTTCGTTCTGTGCTGTGCGGTCGTCCACATACTGGCGGATACCGCTCAACAACTCCTCAAGGTTAGCTTTGCGGTCCACACCCTCCGCTGACACATCCATCGCAGCGTCCGCCATCAGTCCGGACTGATTGAGTACGAGTTGCGCAAAATCAAAAGCATTCATTTCCTGCATTGCTGCAGTGAACCGTCCGATCATCTCGGCGAACGCCTGCAGTTTGCGTTGGGTGGCGGCAGCAATCTCTGCCGCATACACCTGCGGCGACTGCATCACGCGCAACATCGATACATTTTCCCGCAGTGCCGCCTCGCGCACGCGGCTGACGGTTGTGTCGCCTATGCTGCGCTTGGGCACGTTGGCTATACGCTCCAGCGCCTCGTTGTCGCTGTTGTTGGCAGCCAGACGGAAGTATGCTATTGCATCCTTTATCTCCTTGCGCTGATAGAACGACGTGCCGCCGTATATGCGGTAAGGGATGCCGAGTTTGCGCATCTCTTCCTCCAGGTTACGGCTCTGCGAATTGGTGCGATAGAGAATGGCTATACCCTCATAGTCGCGTTTGTTCAGCCGGTGCAGTCCGAGTATCTGCCGTGCCACAGCGGCACTCTCCTCACGGTCGGTGCTGTAGCCGGTCAAATGCAGACGCTCGCCTGCCTCCTTCTCCGAATATACCTCCTTGTATATCTGCCCTTTGTTCTTGTGAATAAGACTATTGGCAGCGTTCACAATGTTCTGCGTCGAGCGGTAGTTGCGCTCCAGTTTGAACAGTTTGGCACCTGTGTAACCGTTTTGGAAAGTAAGAATATTCTCGATTGTTGCCCCGCGGAAACTGTATATGCTCTGCGCGTCATCGCCCACCACACAAATGTGGTTCTGAGGCTCTGCCAGCAGTTTGACGATCAGGTACTGCGTATGGTTGGTATCCTGATACTCATCCACGAGCACGTGCCAGAACCGTTGCTGGTAGCGCTCACGCACCTCGGCGTTGTTGCGCAGCAGCAGTACCGTGTACATCAGCAGGTCGTCAAAGTCCATCGCATTGGCCTCCTTCAGCCTGCGGTTATACTCGGCATAGACGGACGGCATCTTGTACAACCGCTCCAAGCGGTCAATCTTAGCAAACTGTTCGTTCTGTGCGTATGCCTCAGGGAAGATAAACGCCGATTTGGCAGCACTGATCCGCTCGAGCACTGCACCCGGACGGTAGATCTTGTCATCGAGTTGCAAATCTTTTACAATCTTTTTTACCAGACTCTTCTGGTCAGCTGCGTCGTAGATGGTAAAATCTCGCGTGAATCCTATATACTCTGCCTCGGCGCGCAACATACGCGAACAGATGCTGTGGAACGTACCCATCCACAAGTAACGTCCTACATCCTCGCCCACCAGACGGATGATACGTTGCTTCATCTCACGCGCGGCTTTGTTGGTGAAGGTCAACGCGAGTATATGCCCTGCCGGGACACCCTGAGTCAGCAGGTAGGCAATCTTGTAGGTCAGCACACGAGTCTTGCCGGAACCGGCTCCGGCTATCACCAGCAACGGACCGTCGTTGTACGCAACGGCGGCACGCTGACTTTCGTTTAACTCGTCTATAAACTGCATTCCTGAGGTTAGATTACACTTTAACGCCACAAAGTTACAAAAAAATATTGATAAATCATAATTATTTGCGATTTTTTTTGCAAAATTAGAAAAAAAACAGTAACTTTGTAGGCGAAAACGTAAAAAGCAGCCACTTTCGACTCTCGACTCTCGACTTTCGACTTTCGACTTTCGACTAACGACTACAATGCTACCTGTAGAATTTATCGACATAATGCAACAGCAGCTGGGTGCCCAGGCTCCCGAATTGTTCCATGCCCTGGAGCAGGAGCCCGTTACCTCTATCCGTCTCAACGACAAGATCGACGAGTTGTCGTTCGATGCGGATATCGACGAGGTGCCCTGGCACTACGATGGCTACTATCTGTCCGAACGTCCGCAGTTCACGCTGGACCCGCTGATGCATGCCGGTTGCTACTATGTACAGGAGGCTTCCTCTATGCTTATCCAGCGCGCACTGGAGCAATATGTGAGCGAGGACAGCGTGGTGCTGGACCTGTGCGCCGCGCCCGGAGGCAAAGCTACACTCATCAGCCAGTACCTGGGCGCACAGGGACTGCTGGTAGCCAACGAAGTCGTGCGACAACGGGTGTTTATCCTCTCGGAGAACATCCAGAAGTGGGGCAACGGCAACACCGTTGTCACCCATAACGCACCGGCTCTGTTCGGCGAAGCACTGCCTAACACGTTCGACTGTGTGCTGGTGGACGCGCCCTGCTCCGGCGAGGGGATGTTCCGCAAGGACGAGCAGGCCATAGCCGAGTGGTCGCCCCGTAACGTACGAATGTGTGTTGACCGGCAGCGAACGATCCTGCATGATATGTGGGACGCACTCAAACCCGGAGGTATTCTTATCTACTCCACCTGCACGTTCAACCGACATGAGTGCGAGGAAAACGCACTGTGGATAGCCGATGAACTCGGCGCGGACATTCTGCCGCTCGGATTGGATCCCTCTTGGGGCATAACCGAGAGTATAGCCGGCTACCACTGTTACCCGCATCTGGTGCGGGGAGAAGGGTTCTACCTGTGCGTGCTGCGCAAGCGCCGCAGAGATTTTGAGCCACTCAACCTCAGGCGTGCCAAGAAACCCAACAGCACACCTATCACCGCCGAGGACCGCGAACTCGTACGCTCATGGCTCATCCATCCCGACGATTGGGCACTGCGGCAACTCGACCGGTTCATAACCGCCTACCCTGCCAAGTACAAAGAGCTGATCGACTATATGAGCACACGGTTCCTGTGCATCTCACTGGGCTTTGGATTGGCGGAAGAGCGCGGCAAACATTTTGCTCCGCAACACAGCCTCTCAATGTCGAAAGCTACACGCCTGGAGGCATTCCCGCAACTGGAACTTAATCTGGAGAGTGCGCTGGCATACTTGCGCACCGAGGCACTGCCGCTTACCAACCTGCCACTCGGGCTACTGTTGGTTACTTATCACGGCGTACCGCTCGGGTTCGTCAAGAACGTAGGCTCGCGCTGCAACAACCTTTATCCCAACGAATGGCGAATACGCAACTTATAACCCGCTGCCGACACCTGTTGGCTACCGCGCTGCTCCTGTTGTCGGGAGCAGGGGTGGTTTGTGCACAGCAGTGGCATACTACCATCGAACTCAGCCACCCGGCGGAGATCAGTCTGCCGCTCGAGGTGAGCGATCTGCTGCTGGTGAACAACACCGTAGCACACCCCGACCTGCCAACAGGCGCGTTCTACACGCTCATGGCTGCTGCCGAAACGCTCGAGGGGTCGGATTATCTGCCGTCGGTGCTCGAGACCTCGCAAAACAGCAGCGGCAGTCTGTACCGCAAACAACTGCTCAGCAACACGCAGGCTGACAGTCTGCTCACGCTCTACCAGAGTCAGGCGCTGCTGGTGCTCAACCAACTCATTGTTCATCCCTCTACCGAGGGTTTCCCTACCGACAACGATACGTATTACGCCTGCATGCAGGCTATTGCCGCAGCCCACTGGACGCTGTTCTTCCGCAGCAGCGAGTCGGGTGCGCTCCACACGCGCACGCTCATGTACGCGGACACCTTGTATTGGGAGAGCGAGGCACTCAGCCAATCCGCAGCAGTCGAGGCGCTGCCGGACGCCGATATAGCAAGTAGTGAAATGTGCGTGTACGTGGGCGAGCACATGGCACAACGCCTGATGCCTACCGTGGAGACTGCCGACCGCTATCTGTATGACCTGGGTAAGGACGATCCGGGTATGCAGTATTTTGCCCGCAAGCAGTGGCAGCAGGCTATCGATGCCTGGTCGCAACCGCAGCGTAACGCGCGGCTCACAGCGTATGCAATGGCTAATTGTGCGGTAGCGTACGAGATCCTCGGCGACCCGGGCGCCGCGTATGCGGCTTGCGGTAGTGCACTAAGTGCGCTGGATAACCTTCGTTCTGCCGACGACCGGCAGCAGGCGGTAAACATACGCTACTACCAGACCCAACTCCGCAAACGAATGAAGTGATAATCGTCCTGTGAACATCTGCCTTGCTGCAGTTTATTCCGGAAGTCCTATCTAATTTACAAACGGTTTTCTTTTCATCCGCCCGTTATTGGCACGGCGGCGATGCGAATGTTTCTGTGCACTGCGTTTATGCGCACCGCGTTCGGATGGCGCGTACAGGCTGTTGTCAGGCGCATCGCCAAGGGCGGACGGCAATGTCAGCCGCTGTATCTCTTTCTGCAGGAACCGCTCAATCTTGCCCCAATACTTCGCATCCTCCGGACTGACCAGCGTGATTGCCTCACCGCTGTTCTCCGCACGCGCCGTACGACCGATACGGTGCACATAATCCTCGGCATCGCGCGGCACGTCATAGTTGATCACCAGCGGTATATCATCCACATCGATTCCACGTGCCACAATATCTGTAGCCACCAGCACATCCACTTTGTTGTTACGGAAGTCCAGCATTACCGCGTCTCTCTCTTTCTGCTCCAGGTCGCTGTGCATGGCGCGGGCGTTCAGTCCCTGCCTACCAAGCAGAACGGCAAGTTCCTTCACGCGTTGTTTCTTGCCGGCGAACAGAATCACTTTCTTCAGTCCTGCCTCCTTGAGCCGGTCAATAACGTACGGGGTCTTCTGCGCCTCGTAGCAATACAACGCTCGCTGCGCTATGCTCTCCGGCGGACGACTGATGGCTATCTTCACCTCCGCAGGGTTATGCATGATCTTTTTTGCCATACGGCGAATGTTCTCGGGCATCGTGGCGGAGAACATGATTGTCTGCCGGTCGTTGGGCAGGTGCTCTACGATCTTCATGATATCGTCGTAGAAGCCCATATCTAACATCCGGTCGGCTTCGTCCAGAATGAAATACTTCACGCCCGAGAAGTCTATATCCATAATGTTCATGTGACTGAGCAGTCGTCCGGGTGTGGCAATCACTATATCCGCACCTGTCTTCAGTCCGTTGGCTTGCGTGCTGAAGTTGTTGCCGTCGTTGCCGCCATATACGGGTACGGACGAGAACGGCACATAGTACCCGAAGCCTTCCATCTGCTGGTCAATCTGCTGCGCCAGTTCGCGCGTAGGTGCCATGATGATCGCGTTCAGTTTGTCGGGATCGTGGTGGTCGTACTGCAAGTTTGTCAGCAGCGGCAGAATATACGCAGCCGTCTTGCCCGTGCCGGTCTGCGCACAACTGATCACGTCACGACCGTCAAGAATGACGGGTATAGTCTGCTCCTGCACCGGCGTGCACGTATCAAAATGCATATCCCACAATGCGTCCAGCACCTCGTCGGACAATGGTAGTTCGTCAAAATACATATCTCTATTTACCTTTCAATTTTTGCCTTTCAATTTTCAATTTTCAATACGTACGCCCTCAGCCACGCATCTATATCATCTATCGTGGCGTCAATATGCTTGCGCACGATCTGCCGGCGGTGGTAGATCGTCTGTTTCTGCACGTTCAGCAGAATACTCATGTCGTTGTCCGTCGCGCCGATGATACTGAGTATGGCAAACTGCATATCACTCTCCGTCAGTTGCGGATAATCGGCACGCAGACGGCTGATTGCGCCGTCCAAGGCTTTATCGACGGACTCCACCAGTTCGTTCAGACTCTCCTTGCTCATTGTCAGTTGCTCGTCGCGATAGGTCTGCAGCCACTTGGGGAACTCGACTTCTTTGCCTCGCATGCGCTGCATCTCTATCTCGCGCGTGAGGCTGACTTTCTGCTGCAACCGCTCGAGTGCCAGTTGCAGTTGCTGCACATACTTCTCGCGCAGCGCCTGCATAGCCGCTGTCTGTTCGCGCCGGCGCTGATGCCAGTAGCGCCACAGCACTACCGTCAGCACTACGGACAACACAAGCAGCAGCACCAGTATTACCGACACCGCCTGTTGCCACCTCCGTTCGCGTTGTGCCTCGGCGGCGAGTTGCTTCTCACGCTCTACATCATATTGAAGCGCGAGCGCGTACGTACGCGCGCCTGCGTCACGCTGCAGCTCATCTATCTTGCGGTCATACAGATCCAGCAGCAAGGCGTATGCGGTATCCGACTGCCCGCGCTGGCGAAGCACTTTACTCCTCAAGTAGGTGTAACTCTGCTCAAACCAGTAGGCGTAAGCCGAATCTTTCGGCTGCAACCGTTGCAGATAGTACGCCGCCGAATCGGTGGCATGCTCGGCAAGCAGGATCTCCACTATCTCCGAGTAACGCGCATGCGCTCCATACTCCTCCGCCAGCCTGCGGCATACAGCCAGACGTTGCTCTACACTGTCAGGATAACACAACTGATAGCGGTAGGCTTGTATATCCAGCACGAGCAACTCGCTTTGGGCAGCATGAGCGTACTGCTCGGCTAGGCGGAAGTTCAGAAGCACACTGTCACGCTCGCCTTGCGATATTGCTATAGTGCGAGCCAGATCGCGATACGCACAAGCCAGATACATCGTGTGCGAACCTTGCTTCAGCAATGGGATAGCCTTGCGGTAATAACCCTGCGCCACGTTGTACAGCTGGTCGCTCTCGCAGGAATTACCCATATAGAACCACGTGTAACCGAGCAATTGATTCCGCCGCTGCCAATCTTCAGATCCGAGTTCGGAAGGCTGAATACTGAGCAGAACTTCCTCCGCATGCTTCAGATAAGTGGTCGATTCTTCATATCGGCTGCTCTGGTTCGAACTCGTACCCAACCGGTAGTATTCTTCACCCTCCGAAAGGCGCTTTTGGGCATCAAAACCGCCAAAATGACACGAAGTGACGAATAACGTCACACTTAAAACAGCACACAAAACAGCGCGTACAACTATTTTTTGCGGCACTTTTTGTAATATGTTGATTTTCAAATGCATTTATTTCGCTCAAAATACGTCTCGTACAACTGCAAAATTTGCATTTTTCAAAAAAAAGCTGTACCTTTGCATTGTTTTTCGAAAGTGTCTGTACACTCCAAATTTTGCAATTCGGATACAAAGATAACAATTTTTTTTGACATATGCAAATCCACAGGCAAGAATTTTTGCATGTACTATAAAAAAGTTGAATTTTTAATCAAAATACACAGTTGATATGAAAAAGTCTGTCTTGTTTTTCCTGATCAGCCTTGTTACCGGTATTTATGGAACGAGCGCGTACGCAACGGAAGGTGCCTTACGTGGCAGGTTCGCCATCAGTGCGACGGACACCGTTGCCTTCTCACGAGGAAACCTGCAGTACCAGCCCAGCACCACTACTTGGCGTTTTGCTTACAACCAGTGGGACTTCGTGGGAAACGGTGAATTGGGAACAGTATATGAAGACGGGGTCAAATCCAATAATGAACTGTTCTACACCTACACCTATGCCTATGGTTACAAGTACAAGGGTTGGATGGATCTGTTCGGTTGGGGCACAGGCACCAAGCCCACTACCGGCTCAACCAGCAACAGCGACTACAACTCCTGGAACGAATGGGGCAACAATGCTATTGCCAATGGGGGCAACAAAAGCAAGCTTTGGCGAACACTGACCAAATCCGAGTGGGAATACGTCATTTGGGAGCGCGACAGTGCAGAATCGCTTTTCGGCGTTGGAACGGTAAACGGCGTGAATGGAACAATACTTTTGCCTGACAACTGGATTATACCCGAAGGACTTACGTTCAAGGCGCACAACAACACCGATTCGACTGCTGCACCCAACAAATATTCCGCCGACGAGTGGATGCTGATGGAGATGGCAGGTGCCGTCTTTCTGCCGATAACTCTGGAGCGCAACATGACACCATGGTACACCGCCTATTGCCATACGGTATTTACAGAGCAGGAAGGGCGCTACTGGACGAAAAGTAACAGTTATTACATGGTAACTTACCATAACGGAAATGTGAACCGCAACGGACAAATGAGCGACAATTATGTGGGCAAGGCTGTACGTCTCGTGCAAAAACATGACGGCAGCGAACTTTTTCCGGTTGTGCCGAATACAAACAGTGCCATCTTCCAATGGACATCGGTTCCAAGCGCCGAGACCTATACGTTGCACGTATATTCCGACAGCATGCGGACGGAAGAGGTGTTCATCATCACTTTTGACCGCAACGGGATTATGACAGGTCTGCACTTTACCCCTCATGCACCGACACGCCATAGCGAGTCGGACGGCGAATATACGACCAGACTGTTCTTCTACACGCTTCAAGGCTTGCAATCCAATACGGACTATTGGTACTCTATCAACGGTGAAGACAGTAACGCTCAAACTATCAGCAACGTTTCCGGTCAATTCCATACAGCTGCTGCTGTCGAAACACCCACGCAGATAATTAATGTACAAGGGCACGATGAACAATGTACAAAGGTGCTGCGAGACGGACACATCTATCTGATGTACAACGGACGCATGTACGATGTACAAGGGAACCGAATCAAATAATATACACTCATGAAAACGAAAGTATGTATTATTCTTGTTTGCCTGATTTGGATGGCAAGTAGCATGTACGCAACGGTGTATAACGGCGTATGTGGTACTGAGTTATCATGGAGGCTTGACACCAATGACAGCATCGTTGTTATCACCGGACGTGGAGAAATGTCCAACTTCCAGTTCGATGAAGACAAAAGGCCTTACGTCAAGAATGTCGTGTTCCCGGAAGGTATAACGCGTATTTCTCCTCGTTCGTTCGAGTATTGCTATAATTTACAATCAGTTACCTTGCCTGATAGCGTAATGTCAATCGGGTTCTATGCATTCAGGAAATGTACCTGTTTGAAGGAATTCCATATGGGGAAAAATGTCCGAACTATTGAATTGAATGCATTTCGTGACTGCACCTCACTGCAACGTCTGGTCTTATCGGACAGCCTTGAGACAATAGGCGTTCATGCCTTTGACGGTTGCAGTGCGATTACTGATACCGTTGTTTTCCCTGAATCTCTTGTTTCTCTCGGAGATAATGCAT
>Ga0247610_10001167_pt1 | contig 33438 bp, 26 predicted proteins | sample 174DNAGHGhighgp2_FD_193483 | JGI IMG/M metagenome (GOLD analysis project Ga0247610, IMG submission 193483) | Sheep rumen microbial communities from Palmerston North, Manawatu-Wanganui, New Zealand - 1742 DNA GHGhigh gp2 | ecosystem: Host-associated > Mammals > Digestive system > Stomach > Rumen...
AGGCTATTCATACCCCAAAGGTGCCACCGTTGATTCGATATGCCTGTTCATGTACTATGCGAGCTGGGCGGGCGATGCCTCATCACCGCTTTCTATCAATGCCTACCAGATGGACAAGGGTACGTTTACCTATTCCGGCGTATATCCTACGGACTTGAAGGTAGAGGATTATTGCTCGCGGAGCAAGACTATTCTGGCGGATTATCGGATTGTGGTGGCTTCAGAGAAACTGGACTCGGTCTTGAATGATGACGGAGAGTATATTCCGATGTTGCGTATACGCCTGAACGATGATTTCAAGAATGCTTTCTGGGCGATGCAATCCTTCACTACCCAAGAGGCTTTCAATCAGCTGTTTAACGGTCTGCTCATTGAGACGACATTCGGTTCCTCCACGATGCTCAATATATCGGATATCGCATTGGGTGTATTCTATCATTTTAATTATGAGAAGATAGAAGGTCGTCCGGAGACGGACACTACGGTATATGACTTAAAGGCTTTCTACGCCAATTCGGAGGTTCGCACGGTCAATCATCTGGCCTATCCGGATAAAAAAGAATGGATTGACCGTCTGAAAAAAGATTCCGACACCTATAATTATATTATTGCGCCCGCGGGTGCGTACACGCGTATCACTTTCCCCATGGCCCGTATTCAGGATTCCATTATGGAGCATATGGTGGAAATCATTGACGGCGATACGCTCATTACCAAGCAGCCGTATGTGAATAAAGCCGAGGTGCGCATCGATGTGACGAACAAATACGACGGTTCAGAAGCGGACAAGACACGCAACGAGTGGTTGCAGCCGTCCACCTACATGCTTCTCATCAAAGAAGAGAGCATCAACCGTTTCTTTTCCAACCGCGAGTTACCGAGCGACACTTGCGCCTTGCTCAGCCCGCTTACCCAAGGGACCGATTCCAACGGAGATGCCGTCTACTATTACACGTATGACATGTCGGATTTCCTGACCAACCAGTTGCGTAAGAAGACGGATGACAAGGAATTAAAGATGATGCTTGTCCCCGTAACCGTCACCACCGCAACATCCGGAACCACCGAGTCTGCTTATTCGGCTGTCCGTCAGCAGCAGACGATGTCTGCCACCAAAATCAAATCGGCTAAAAACGGGTTGAAGTTCGAGATAGTCTATAGCGGCTTCTCACTCCCTTCCTTCACAGACTGACACAAAAAAACGCGGTATCATACCGCGTTTTTCAGTCTTACTAATTTCTCCTGTTCAAGTTTCTCCGCCACATAATCCTTGGTCACCGTGAAGGACTGCGTTTGACCGGATTGCTTTTCGCTCGGTAGCTCAAACATCAAATCCGTCATCACCGTTTCCATCAGTCCTCTCAAACCACGAGCCCCCAACTTGTATTCCAAGGCCTTATCCACAATATAATCCAGCGCGTCGTCATCGAACGTAAGCTCTACGTTATCCATCGACAGCAGTTTCTTGTATTGCTTGGTAAGTGCGTTCTTGGGTTCGGTGAGAATATTGCGCAACGCCTCTTTATTGAGGGGTTGCAGGTACGTAAGAACCGGCAGACGGCCAATGATCTCAGGAATCAGACCATAGGACTTGAGGTCCTGCGGAGCGATGTACTGCAGCAGGTTATCTTTATCCACATGTGCTGCTTGCTGCTGAGCGGCAAAACCCACCACTTGCGTATTCATCCGCTGCGATATCTTACGCTCGATACCGTCAAACGCACCTCCGCAAATGAAGAGAATATTCTTGGTATCCATATGGATCATCTCCTGATCCGGATGCTTGCGTCCTCCCTGGGGAGGCACATTGACGATAGAGCCCTCCAGCATCTTGAGCAGACTCTGCTGCACTCCTTCACCACTCACATCACGGGTGATGGACATATTCTCCGATTTACGGGCAATCTTGTCGATTTCATCGATAAAAACGATACCCCGTTGGGCTTTCTGCACATCGTAATCGGCATCTTGCAAGAGACGGACAAGGAGGGACTCCACATCTTCTCCCACATAACCGGCTTGCGTAAGCGCAGTAGCATCGCCGATAGCGAACGGCACCTTCAGCATTTTGGCAATCGTACGCGCCAAAAGGGTCTTTCCTGTACCGGTTGAGCCTACCAATAGGATATTGCTCTTCTCTATCTCCACGTCATCGTTGGAGATCTCCTGCAGCACCCGTTTGTAATGATTATACACGGCTACCGACAGGAAACGCTTGGCGTCATCCTGACCGATCACATACAGGTCCAAAAAGTCCTTGATCGCCTGAGGCGTAGGAAGCGTATCCAGGTTCAGTTCCGAGTTCCCATTCTGGTTTTTGGGGAACTTAAGCACCAACTGGTGACCCATCTCAACGCAGTCGGAACAGATGAGTGTTTTCCCGTCTATTCCGGCGAACATATGCGGCTTGGAACATCCGCAGAAGGAGCAAACGTTTGATTTAGCAGCTTTTGACATGTTACTCTTTATGGGTGAACACTTTATCAATCATTCCGTATTCGAGTGCCTCGGCAGAAGTCATCCAATGGTCGCGGTCAGCGTCCTGACGAATCTGCTCGATGGATTTACCGGACTTGTCGGAAATGATCTGATACAGTTCATCTTTGAGTTTGAGAATCTCTTTCGCCGTTATCTCGATATCCGAAGCCTGTCCCTGGATGCCGCCAAGGGGCTGATGAATCATGATACGGCTGTGCGGCAACGCGGCACGCATACCTTTCTCACCGGCTACCAACAGCACAGCGCCCATAGAGGCTGCAAGACCGGTACACATCGTCGATACATTCGATTTGACGAACTGCATCGTATCGTAGATACCGAGTCCGGCATAGACAGAACCGCCGGGAGTATTGAGATACAGGTTGATATCCCGCTCGCTGTCCACGGAGTCCAGATAGAGCAACTGGGCCTGAATGACATTCGCCGTATAATCATTCACCTCGGTGCCGAGGAAGATGACACGGTCCATCATCAGACGGCTGAACACATCCATCTGGGTGACGTTCAGTTGGCGTTCCTCCAGGATAGTGGGCGATATATATCCGCCGCCCTCCGCGCGGGTCTGCTCCATGCTGCGAGACATGATATTCTCAACATGCATGGAGTTCAAACCCTGCGAAACGGCGTATTTCAAGAAATCATTTTTCATGTACGATTTACTTCTTCAATTCTGCTTTCTTGGCAGCGCGTCTTGCCTGCGCCATCTGAATGTCGTAAGCAATCGGCGAAGCGATGAACACAGACGAATAGGTACCAATGATAACACCCATGAGCAGAGCAAATACGAAGCCCTGGATGGTCTCACCACCGAAGATGAAGATAGCCAGCAATACTACGAACGTACTCATAGAAGTCGAGAATGTACGGCTCAATGTGTTATTCAACGCATCGTTGATATTGACGTTCTTGTCACGCTTCGGATAGAGTCCGTTGTACTCACGTACACGGTCGAAGATAACCACGGTATCGTTGATGGAGTAACCGATAACGGTCAGGATAGCTGCGATGAATGCTTGGTCGATCTCCATGGAGAAAGGCATGATCTTCCAAAGGATGGCATACAGACCGAGGATGATAACGGTATCGTGTGCCAAAGCTGCGATTGCACCCACCGAATAAGCGAAGTTGCGGAATCGGAGCAGGATATAGAGGAAGATCACAGCCAATGCAGCGAGCACAGCCCAGACAGCGCTGGTCTTGATATCATCCGCGATAGCCGGACCTACTTTCTGGCTCTGCATGATACCGACCTCAGCGTTCGAGTCGGTCGAACGGAAATCATCGAAGGTGATATTCTCGCCCAGGAACGGCTTGCAGCCTTCAAACAGAAGTGCCTCGATTGCCTCGTCAGCCTCAGCGTTGTCCTCCTGGATACGATAGTTGGTCGAGATACGAACCTGATTAGCGTCATTACCAAAGGTAATCACATTCAGGCCGAAGGTCTCACCATCTTCGAGGGTAGCCTTGAAGACATTATCCAGACTCTCGCGAACGTCCTGGGTATTGATATTATTGTCAAAACGAACCACATAGTTACGTCCACCCGAGAAGTCGATACCGAGGTTCAGTTTACCGAACAAGTGCGGCTCCAGACCAAGGATAGCGAAGATCACGAGTGCGCCGGACAGGCAATAAGCCCATCTGCGGGCAGCCACGAAATCGAAGTGCATATCCTGCAGGAAGTTCTTCATCAGACGAGTGGTGAAGCTCAACTCCTTGGCGTCATCGCGTTTTGCATAATCCTCGAGCAACAGACGGGTGATAAACACAGCTGTCAGGAAGGAGGAGATGATACCGATCATGTAGGTAACGGCGAAGCCCTTGATAGGACCGGTACCGAAGATAGCCAGAATAGCACCCGTCAGGAACGAAGTCACGTTCGCATCCACGATAGCGCTGATGGCTCCCTTGAAACCGTCTTCAATAGCCTTACGCATTCCCTTGCCGGCACGGAGCTCTTCACGGATACGCTCGTAGATAAGCACGTTCGCATCCACCGCACAACCCATCGTGAGGACGATACCTGCGATACCCGGCAATGTCAATACGGCCGAGAACGAAGAGAGGATACCTACCAACAGGAAGACGTTGCAAACGAGTGCAGCATCGGCGATGAGGCCCGGAATCCAACCATAGTAGAATATCATGTAGATGAGGATGAGGACGAAGCCCAGAGCGAAGGACCACAGACCCGACTGGATAGCCTCACGACCCAGAGACGGACCAACCACACTCTCCTCGATGATACGGGCAGGAGCCGGCATCTTACCGGACTTCAAGGTGTTAGCCAAGTCTTTGGCCTCTTCTACGGTAAAGTTACCGGTGATCTGGCTGTTACCGCCGGCAATCTCATTCTGCACGGTCGGGAACGAATATACATAACCGTCCAGCACGATAGCCACCGATTTACCGATGTTATCTTTGGTCAGACGCTGCCAGGTCTTGGCACCTTCAGCGTTCATTGACATCGATACGTTTGCATATGCGCTGATCTGGCTGAAGTCTGCACGGGCATCCGTGATCACGTCGCCTTCGAGCGAAGCACGACCGTCACGCTGAGCTTTGAGGGCTACGAGTTGGAAATAGGCATTCGCCTCATCGATAGCTTTTACTGTCCAGAAGAAACGGGCGTCACGCGGCAGAACAGCCTTGGCGATCTGCGAGTTGAGCATCGCGTTTACTTTGGCGGTATCTACGTAATGTACCGTACCGATCACCGGACCGCGGTAAGCCTGACCGGCCTGATTGATGGACGGATTGAGAATAGCGAAGAGCGGATTGTTCTTCTTGTACTCAGCCACTTGAGCGGCTTGGTCTGCCTCGATAGCGGCACTGTCGGCATCAAGGTTTTCTACAAGACCGGCAAGCTCGTCTGCCTCCTCTTTCGGTGCCTCTGCTTTTACCTCTTCCTTGGCGCTCTCTTCTGCCACCTCTTCAGCAGCCTCCGGAGCGGTTGCTGCGAACTCACGGTTGATCTGCGCCAACATCGGCAGCAATTCGGAAGCCTCATAGGTCTCCCAGAACTCGAGGTTAGCCGAACCCTGGAGCAGTTTACGAACACGCTCCGGCTCTTTGATACCCGGCAACTCGATCAGGATACGTCCCGGCTGAGCCAGCTTCTGGATGTTCGGCTGAACAACACCGAAACGGTCGATACGCGTACGGAGCACGTTGAACGAGTTCTGAATAGCGCCGTCCACTTCCTCGCGGATCACTTTCTCTACCTCGGCATTCGTGGAGTTGAGAGTTACTTTGTCTTTCAGTTCGAAGGTCGAGAAGATAGAAGCCAACTGACCTTCCGGATCTACCTCGCGATACGACTCGATGAAGAGCGTAACGAAATCTACTCCGCTTGATTTTTGTTTTTGCTTAGCGCGTGCTAAAGCTTCCTTGTAGTTCGGAGTCTCATTGTGTCCGCTGAGGGCATCGAGGATGTCCGGAACTGACACTTCCATTGTTACGTTCATACCACCCTTGAGGTCCAGACCGAGGTTGATCTCTTTCTCACGACACTCCTTCAGGGTGTAACCGAACCACACTTTCTTCGCTGCAATAGAATCCAGATACTGGTACTCTTTTGCATCATCACCAGCTGCGTACTCTTTGGCCGCCTTGTCATAATGGTTGGTGACCAAAGAGAATGACAGATAGAAGGCGCATACCAACGCGAGGCACACCGCCAGAATTCTAACAAGTCCTTTGTTTTGCATAATTGTTTTTTGTTGTTAATATTTGTATTTTTTTGTCGTCTTGTTTTCTTGCCGTTCCTAGGCTCGTACACGTGCATACTCGTGCACGCTACGAAAAAAGCGTGCAAAATTACAAAAATTATTTGATATACGCAAGAAAAAAGCAAAAAATTTGCATATATGAAAAAAAAATTGTACTTTTGCAGCCGTTATGGAGACGAAAGAAGATAAAAAAGAGCTTCAATCCATGTACCGCCGATGGCTGTATATGATTATCGCTATCGCTGCGTCAGCCCTGTTGATGCTGCGCCCGGTTTTGAGTTTCCAGGAAGACAAAGGGATCAAATACGTCCGCAGTTTCTCAATGGACCAAAAGACCTTCTACGTGACGCAAACGGAATTGGGAACGGGTGCCGAACAAGTCACAGCAACCATGTCCGTCAAAGGTTTATATTACTGCAACTGGGCGATGTTATGCGGATGTATATTGTGCTTTTTATGCTTCTGGAATGACACCTGGCGCGTCTTGCTGGCTATCATCACGGCTTTTATCGCGGGTGCGTATTACGTCTTTATGGTATATTACGCTTTGCGCATGGCGGATAACCATTACGCAACGCTTTATCCCAATCTGATGGCGTTATTACCGGCCGTCGTGTTGCAGATGATGGTCTTTCTCCGGCAAAACGTCATTAAAAACATCGTCGCTGAGTCCGATGATGAAGAAGAGGCGGTTGGATAACTATTGTATATATCTCTCACGGGGGCAATACAGAGTTTATACAGAGTCAATACCGACCGAGTCAATATAAGTTCACTCTTGCTATGCATTTACTGCTATTTCCAGTAATTTTTCGCGCAAACCACCACCGGATACGGAGAGTTTCCGGGCTGTGATATCTTTGAGTTTGCCGATACTCTTCGACGAACAATGGAGCATATCGGCTATTTCTTTATGACTCTTTCCCAGAAGAACGAGAAAACAGATACGTGCGTCCTGCTCGTTCATCTCGTACGCTTGCAGACGGGTGCAGAGCCCATGGAACAGTTTGTCTATCCGGCGGCAAAACTCCGGATAATCATTCCAAGCCACTTCTGCGGGCAGGTTGGGCGAATCAAGCAAGACTTGTATGTTGCCTGTCACTTCTTGGAGACGGCGCTGTTGCTGTTTCATCTGCTCGCTATGCCATTGGCGATGCTTGCGATTCAGATACAAGGTCCAGAAACTCAATAGCAGACCGACCAACGCAACCGACAAGGCCATGACTATCAGTCCGATATAATCCGGACGTTCATCGCCTTGCTCGAGTACCTGCACCGCTTGTGCCAGTTGGACATGACGCGCTTCGATGGCTTTATGCACATCCGCCCTTTCGGAAGACAAATCACGAATCGTCTCTTTGTCGGCCTCCGCATCATTATGCGTCAGAATATAATAGATATCGTCCAGAGAAGAGAGGTCCGTTGTGCGCGGCAACAGTATCTTCGCATAATATGTAGCCGAGTCGTCAATCTGCAGAAACGAATAGGCTTGTGCCCGAAGCATCAGCAGATAGTCATTGGCGGGCGGAGCGGTATAATAAAGCACCGAATCATATTCTTCTGCAAAAAGACAAGCCGCAGCACGACTCTCAATAACTTTTTCCGTCAGCGGAGGACGGGGATAACACTGCACGGCCGAATCAACCAGCGCCAGAGCGGAGTCTTTCTGTCCCATTACAGCCTGCTCCCATGCCATGTTATTGAGCGCATAGGCATAAGCCAGCGTATCGCCGCCGTTGAGGAAATGTTCGGCAGAAACGGCATAGATGCGATAGGCGGTCTGATGCTCCTCCGCCTGCCTGCACATCGTTGCCATATTCGACCACACCCGGCCTAACAGCACTTCATTGCCGGTACCGCTGTGCGCCGCCTGAAGAAATACACGCATGGCTTGCACCGGCTCATCCGCTTCACGCAGAGCACGTCCCTGCTCATACCATGCCTGTGCATCAGCGTCTGCATGGTTAGAGCAGGAACAGCCCACTGCCAAACCGCATAATAAAGTCCAAAGAACAAGCTGCGTCCTCATGATTATTGAATTTGCACACCCGTTAATGTATAGATCTTCTCGCCCTTACGGATCAACAGCTGCCCGTTTTGCAGTATCTTCTGCGCCGCCGGAACAGATGTCTCTACCGGCTCTATACCGTGGGGGCTGTTGTATTCGAACGTACCGACAATGGTATAATCCCAATCCGGATTCGTCAACTCTAACATATACGTGCCGCTTTCTGCCAACGAGACGGATACCGATTGTTCGAACGTATCTGACTTCACCATACGTCTGCTTGCTGATGCATTTTCGGATGAAGATAGTACAGTTAGCTTATAGCCTATTTCCTTTCCGATATGTTCAAAAATTGAGAGCACATCCATCTGCAGTACAGCCACTATCTGGTTCGGGTCCACCGGCTGTACCGTCGATGATCCCGGCCCGTCTTTGAATAAAGGTATGGTGTCTGCGTACGGACGATTGTCGACAAAGAAAGTATCACAGGCTCCTTCTGCCACCTCGTACAGCAGGATATCGCCACGCGTGCAACATAGGAAATGCTCCCCGCACCCACATTGTGATATCGGTAAATGAAGTGGTGCAAATATACCATCTACACTACCGATATGCTCTATATCATCGGGACGATAATCGTAGCTAAGGCGTCTTGCAGATCTTCCATCGGGTAATGTGATATTTTCCACTTTGGTTACTTTGGCATACTTCGGTGTTGGGTCTGAATAATAGTCTAGAGCTGGCCAATCGGTGAAGATCGTACGAATAGAGTCGCCGATTTGTAAATCAAAGTCATAAACCAATCGTTCAACAGGTATTTCCATACTATCCAACAGGCACCATACTTTTGCTCCTTTTGAACGGAAGAGGAGATCGTTGGCTCCTAGTGTTGAACGGAATAGGAAACCTCTGATTTGTTGATAACGTATATGGTTGATCAGCGTATCGACAAGTCCTGCAGAAAAATATGTGGGTTTATAGTCCGGTCCTCCGTACATCTCTGTGTGCACATAATCCCATCTGGTATCAGACGTGAACATAGGCTCTTCTCCATTATACTCACATCCGTATTCTTGTCCGGCTTCCGATACATACACCTGTTCGCCGTTTTTATAGGCACAAAGGATTAATCTTACTGGACCTCCGCCACAATTTAAAGGACACTCGTAATTTAATGGCCCTCCATCTTGAAAACCTAATTCCTCCAGCCAGACAAGGTCTGAGTGTTGGCTTTCTAATGTATCTTTGGAACAGATGATTTGCCATTCGATATCTATAGTGTACTTTCTTGGGGTTGTTGATTCAATATTAGCAACTGTCGCACTATTGATAATGTAACTATTATCTTCATTGGCTCCGAACCATAAATTCTCCAATTTGTCTCCTACTTTTGCATTGAACGCATATAGCAAATATTCATGTGCGCTACCAGCCGGCACATAGTAGATATCTCTATTGTCTCCTTCACGCATAGCACCCTTATATGCTCCGTCCTGTTCAAATCTCACATAACGCGTCCCATTGATGATGGTGTCTGTGGTCAAACGATAGTGCAAGGTGTTAAAACTTTCGTATTCTGGCCCTAAAGCTATCAAATGCTCCAATATATTCCACTCGTCACAAAGAGAAGGGAGACGAGGTTGTTGCGTGCCTCCGTCATAATAACAACCGTATTTTTGACCCATTTCGGAGGTATAGACTTGTTCTCCTTCCGTGTAGGCGCAGAGAACATTATAGAAAAATCCTCCTGCAAGCGGATCGAAAAATCCTCCATCCGGTGATGAAAGGAAACCTATACCTTCAAGCCATTTCAATTCGTGGTGCACTATTTCATCATTGATGAACTTACGTTCAACGTCTAATACGAATGTTCTCGGATTGGTCGTTTGTATTTCTTTGACAATAACATTTTGAAAAGGAAGGTAATATTCATCTTGAAAGCCGAGCCATACATTTTTTAAAGTATCGCCAACATGCGCGTTAAACGCGTAGAGGAGATACTCATGTGTACTATCTGAAGGAATATAATAGATATCAGCGTTATTACCTTCCCGTAAAGCACCGAGATAGTTGTTCTCTTTATATAGTTTAGCATAACGTTGATTAGTAATGAATGTATCTGTTTTTTGAGTATAATGCAAGGTGTGGAACTCGTCCTGACCTCCCCAATAACTATTATATCTATATTCCAACACATTCCACTCGTCACAAAGAGATGGAAGACGAGGTTGCTCAACATTATACTCACAGCCGTATTTCTCGCCCGACTCAGAGACATACACCTGTTCGCCGTTTTTATAGGCACAAAGGAGCGTGTATACACCTACATCTGCAGCTACCGTCATCGAAGGTACTGCAGCCATGCCCATCGGCGTTTCTGAAGAACCGACACCTTCTATCCAACGGACCAAAAAAGAATCACCTGACTCCATGTTCTCCTCCATAGGATAGGCAATGCGTAACGTAAATACCCGTGGAAGGCCATCGCTAATAGATTCTACCACTCCATCATATCCGGTTTCTTCTCCTAAATCCCCTAAGTACAAATTAGTAAGCCTGTCTCCTACTTTTGCATTGAACGCATAGAGCAGATATTCATGTGCACTGCCTTCCGGTATACAATAGATATCTCTATTGTTGCCCTCGCGGAGTGCTCCACGATAAGGAGAATATTCCTCGTCTGACACCAACTTGACATACAGTTGTTCGTTAATAATAGTGTCTGTCGTTAATTGGTACTTAATCAGATGATTGAAATTGATAGGGCCATAACTTTCAAAGCCCTCATACCACACATTCCACTCATCGCAAAGGTAACTGAGTTTGTCGGTAAATCCACAATTCTTGCATATTCCGGGATAGGTTTCATATATTGGTTTCCCGTTTATGGAAAAGCAAAAAGAATAATCTAAACCATCTGAAGACATCGTTCGAATTTGTGGCATTGTGATAGGACCGAATAAACCTGTCTCGCAGCCTACGAATTCAACATCCCACATTCGACTATCATAAAAAAAGCATTTGGCTTTTCTTCCATCCAACAAAGTGACAGTATCAATTCTCTCCACGTGATAGGTACACGGCCCTTCACACCAAGAAAAACCATACTCTTTTGTATGTTGTATGATAGAATCCCCAACATTAAGCCCGAAATCATAAAGCAACACATCCGTATCTGTTCCCTCGAAGCGGACATAAATTTTCTTGCCTTCTTCTCTTTTTAAAGCGACCAATTTTTGACGATCTTTATTTTCGTCGATTACTTTGTGATACTTTTTCCCATTAACAAGCGTATCGCCTTGTATAATGTAACTCGCTCCACTCAGAGCATTTGTCCACCTTGATCCTTCGGGGAAATATAAATTACTCAGAGCTTGCGTTAAACATGATGCTCCTTCACTCATTGTCCATACGCTGCCCGCTATCGCAAGCATCAACGTCATAATCATTTTCTTCATAATGGTACGCATTTTTCGTTTGACGGTGCAAAGGTACTGCTTTTATAGGACGTGTGCAAGAAAAGGTGTTTGAAAAAAGAAATATACAAAACCCTGATATTCTGTTATTTATAACTTTGCGTGTTTGAAAACGAACGCACCAACCGGAAAGGTTGATGCGTTTTTATCGTTTTGAACCGCTAAATTAGAGTTGCGGACCTGCTGCAACGAGTGCCTTACCTGCTTCGTTTGACGTATATTTGTCAAAGTTCTTGATGAAGCGGGCTGCGAGGTCTTTAGCCTTCTCATCCCACTGCTTAGCGTCAGCGTAGGTGTCACGCGGATCCAAGATGTTCGGATCTACGCCCGGCAGAGCCGTCGGTACTTCGAAGTTGAAGAACGGAATCTTCTTCGTCGGAGCACTCAGGATGTCGCCACCAAGGATAGCGTCAATGATACCGCGGGTGTCGCGAATCGAGATACGCTTGCCCGTTCCGTTCCAACCCGTGTTAACGAGGTATGCTTTCGCACCGCTCTTCTCCATCTTCTTAACGAGTTCCTCTGCATATTTCGTCGGGTGCAATTCCAAGAAGGCCTGACCGAAGCAAGCGGAGAAGGTCGGAGTCGGCTCGGTGATACCGCGCTCGGTACCTGCCAACTTAGCGGTGAAGCCGCTCAGGAAGTAATACTTCGTCTGCTCCGGAGTCAGAATCGATACAGGAGGCAGTACGCCAAAGGCGTCAGCACTCAGGAAGATGACGTTCTTAGCGGCCGGACCTGCAGATACCGGACGAACGATCTTCTCGATATGGTTAATCGGATACGAAACACGGGTGTTCTCGGTTACGCTCTTGTCTGCGAAATCGATCTTGCCGTTCGCGTCCACAGTAACGTTCTCAAGAAGTGCGTTACGACGGATTGCTGCGTAGATGTCCGGCTCGGACTCCTTGTCGAGGTTGATAACCTTTGCATAGCAACCGCCCTCGAAGTTGAACACACCTTGGTCATCCCATCCGTGCTCGTCGTCACCGATGAGCAGACGTTTCGGGTCGGTACTCAAAGTGGTCTTGCCGGTTCCGGAGAGACCGAAGAAGATAGCGGTGTTCTTGCCTTCCATGTCGGTGTTCGCCGAGCAGTGCATCGAAGCGATGCCCTTCAGCGGCAGGTAGTAGTTCATCATCGAGAACATACCTTTCTTCATCTCACCGCCGTACCAGGTGTTCAAAATAACCTGCTCACGGCTCGTGGTGTTGAAAGCCACACAAGTCTCGCTGTTCAGACCCAACTCTTTGAAGTTCTCTACTTTTGCGAGCGATGCGTTGTAGATCACGAAGTCCGGCTCGAAGTTAGCCAACTCTTCCTCGCTCGGTTGGATGAACATGTTCTTTACGAAGTGGGCCTGCCATGCTACCTCTACGATGAAACGAACGGCCATGCGGGTGTCTTTGTTAGCACCGCAGAATGCATCTACTACGTACAGGTTCTTGCCGCTCAACTCCTTGATAGCCAACTCTTTTACTTTAGCCCAAACGTCCTCGGACATCGGGTGGTTGTCGTTCTTGTAACCCTCGGTGGTCCACCAAACGGTGTCCTTCGAGTTCTTGTCCATCACGATGTATTTGTCTTTCGGCGAACGGCCGGTGTAGATACCGGTCATTACGTTCACGGCGTTCAGCTCGGTGTTCTGACCTTTTGCATAACCGGTCAACTCCGGCTTCGTCTCCTCTGCGAACAGATACTCGTAGGACGGATTGTGGGCGATCACTGTAGCGCCCTTAATACCATACTTGGTAAGATCTAATTCTTTCATTTTACGTAAAATATTTAGTTGATTATTTGTCATTTGTGGTGGGATGGCTTAGTGCAAGCGGACTAAACCGGGTACAAAAGTACTACATTTTTTGCAATTGTGCAAATGAAAATGTTTTTTTTTAAGAAAATTTCTTAAAATTGCCTCATTTATTTGTCAAATCCGATATTTTGTTGTACCTTTGCACGCTATTTTGTGTCATGCGCTACGAAAAAGAAGACATACAGCAGGCCTTGCAGGTCCTTCGAGCCGGAGGTATCATTGTCTATCCGACCGACACGGTATGGGGCATCGGCTGTGATGCTACGAACGAAGAAGCGGTAGCGAAAATTTATGCGCTTAAGCAACGCGAGGACTCTAAATCGATGCTGGTTCTGCTCGATAGTCCTGCCAAGCTGAACTACTACGTAGATGTGCCGGATACGGCAGAGATGCTGTTAGAAGCTTCTGATGATTCAGAAAACTCAGATGATTCGGATTTGTCGGATCAAAAGCCCCTCACGCTCATCTATCCGAACGCACGGCACATGGCTCAGAACCTGATAGCAGCAGACGGCTCGATAGGAATCCGTATCACGCATGAGCCGTTCAGCAAAGCGCTGTGCGAGCAATTGAGACATCCGTTGGTCTCCACCAGTGCCAACATCAGCGGACAACCGGCCGCACATTGTTTTGCGGAGATTGATGAAGCCATCTTGAACGGCGCAGACTATGTATGCCGGTTCAGAAGGGATGACGATACGCCCTACGAGCCAAGCACGATCATCAAAATAGGTGCAGACGGTACCTTTAAGATTATTAGAGAATGACATTACGAAGAAAACAACAATTATTGTATCTGATAGCGGACTTGATCAGTAGCGAACTGGTTTGGTTGTGCTTCCTTATATTCCGTTGGATGGTGTATGACGGTCGCGTGGACTATATGCGCGATGCTTTGATTCCGGCGTTCAGTTTCTGGTTGCCGTTGCTGGTATATCCGTTTATCTGTCTGGGCGTCTATTACCTGTCCGGTTACTATCTGCGGCCGTTCCAAAAACCGCTTTGGCGCGAGTTCCTGCGTACGTTCTTCTCGGCGGCCGTCATCTCGTTGCTCTTCTTCTTTATCATCATCATTGATGACCCGACGGAGAACTACCGCCGCTATATCGTCTCGCTGTTTGTGCTGTTCGGCATGCAGTTCACGCTGAGCTACATACCGCGTCTGACGATTACCCTACTCTCCCGCCGCCGCGGTATATTACGCACGAAAGTGGTGCACTCGATGGCCGAAGCGGGTCTGTTACATGCCGGTGAGCAGGATGAAGTCATCCTCGATCTGCCGAAAGGATATACGGACCGGCAGTTATACGAACTCATTGCGCGCCTGTATCCGCTCTCATGCGAGATCAGTATGGTTCCGCGCGTATATGATATGTTAACGGGTGCCGCCCGTATCGGACATCTGGACCGTCCTTCGCTCATCCGCATCACCGAGCAACACATGACAGATGCCGAACTGTGTATCAAGCGTGCTTTCGATGTAGTGGCTTCGGCGATAGGACTGATTCTGCTCTCGCCGCTGTTTGCCGTCATTGCCCTTCAGGTGAAGATTTCCTCCAAAGGACCAGTCTTCTACTCGCAGGAACGTATCGGATTGTACGGTATTCCGTTCCGTATCTTCAAGTTCCGTACGATGATTGACCATGCAGAGGCGGACGGCGTACCGCATCTGACACTCGATAACGACCCCCGTATCACGGCTGTTGGCCGCTGGTTGCGCAAATACCGCCTGGATGAACTGCCGCAGTTATGGAATATCCTGCGCGGCGACATGTCGGTTGTGGGTCCGAGACCGGAGAGACCGTATTTCATTGAGCAGATCATGGCCAAAGCGCCGTATTACTGCCTGATATACAAAGTGCGTCCGGGTTTGACCAGTTGGGGGCCTATCCGCGTAGGTTATACCGACACGATGGACAAGATGATTGAGCGACTGAATGCCGATGTTGTGTATGTAGAGAACATGTCCCTGCTGCTTGACCTCAAGATACTCTTCTTCACGGCAGGCGTCATCATCCGGGGAAGAGGAAAGTAACTATGACTTACGATGAAGCAATACGACGCGCGGAAGAGATCATCGCGCAACTGGAGCAAGCGGAAGCGCTGAGCATGGACGAATACAAGCGGTTAGCCACAGAAGCCACCGCCCTTCTCAAAGAATGCAAATCCCAGATTCTACTCCTCGCTGAAATGAACGAGGACGTCGCGGTATGAATTGAAAATCTTCGATTTGGAGACAAAACCAAGGTAACGGCGGTCTTGATCGACCACCGGCAGATTCCAGGCACCTGTATCTTCGAATGTCTCCATCACTTTATCCATCGACATATCGAACGGCAGGATAGCCGGAGGTGAGGTCATGAGTTGACCCACCGTGAAACGCTTGTACAAGCGCTGTTGGAACATGATATTGCGTACCTCGTCCAACAGAAGAATACCTTTCAGATGACCTTGTTGGTCTATCACAGGGAAGACGTTCCGTCTGCTTTCACTGATCACCTTAACCAGTTCGCCCAATGTCATCTCCGGCATGATAGTCACAAAATCTGTTTCGAGCACACTGTCCATCTTCAGGAGCGTCAGCACGTTGCGGTCTTTGTTATGGGTGAGCAGTTCGCCTTTCTGCGCCAGACGCATCGCATACAACGAGTGCGGCTCGAAAAGCATGATTGTCAGGTAGGAGATGACGCTGACTATCATCAGCGGCATAAACAGATGATAGCCGCCGGTCAGTTCGGCAATAAGGAAGATACCGGTGAGCGGAGCATGCATCACGCCGGACATCAGACCGGCCATTCCGACCAACGCGAAACTGGTCTCAGGAACCATCAGTCCGGCCAGGTTCATCAAGCGTGCCGTGACAAATCCTACTACCGCACCCATGAAAAGCGAAGGAGCAAAAATACCTCCGACACCGCCGCCGCCGTTCGTAGCCACCGACGCAACAATCTTCAGAAAGATAATCGCCACGAAATAAACCAACAGGATGAGTTGCGTATTGACGGTCGATAAATGCGCGTAGAACTGTGTAGGTATCAGGTATTTCTCCAGCGGACTATTAAGGATAGCGCTCAGACTGTCGCCGTTGATAAGCTGGTGAATCGTGTCGTATCCTTCGCCGTAGAGCGGCGGGAAAAGGAAGATAAGGATACTCAGAGTCAGGCCGCCGACGATGATCTTAACGCCTATACTGCGTACATGATGTCTCATCCAGCGCTCCAGACTGTTCATGCCGCGCGTGAAATAGAGACTGATCAGACCGCAAAGCACACCGAGGATGGCGTACCACGGGATACGCTGGATAAGGAAAGGCTCCACCGTATTCAAAGGGAACATCGGTTCGACACCTGTGAGAATATACGAGATAGCGGTCGCGGTGACGGATGAGATAAGCAGCGGGGCTACCGAGGTCATCGTCAGGTCCATCATCAGTACTTCGAGTGTGAAGACCAGACCGGCAATAGGCGCTTTGAAGATACCGCCGATGGCACCCGCGGCACCGCAACCGATCATCAGCATCATCGTCTTTTGGTCAAGACGGAAAGCCTTGGCCAGGTTGGAACCGATAGCCGCGCCCGTGAGCACAATAGGTGCCTCCGCTCCGACCGACCCGCCGAAACCGATGGTTAGACCCGAACCCACGATAGACGACCACATGTTATGCGGCTTGATAATCGATTTGCGCTGCGAGATGGCATACAGGATCTTCGTGATACCGTGACTGATATCGTCCCGTACGATATAACGGACAAACAAAGCGGCAAGCGTGATACCGATAACCGGAGTAATGAGGTACCACCATGTACGCTCGTCGGCTATCAGCTGTTCCTGCACCAGGCGCTGGATAAGATGAATGAATGATTTGAGGATCGCAGCCGCAGCGGCGGAGAACATACCCACGAAGAAAGAGAGAAGAAGCACCAGATGCTTCTCGCTGATATGGCGTTCCCGCCATTCAATCATATGGTCATACCAAGTCCCCTTCATCTCTCAACTTTCAACTCTCAACTCTCAACTATTAACTCTCATTCATCCCAACCGATGCCTTTGTACTTATTAAGGTCCCATTCTTCCTCCACTTCATTGAGATAGATAGTGCCCTCTTCCTCCGAATCTTCACGTGCCTCGGGTTCGTCACGCTCGATGACCGTCACATCGATCGGCGCATGAGAAATCTCAATCACTTGGTTCTGCTCTTTGTTCAGTTCGGTCCAAAGGGCGTCTTTCAGTTCGTCGATACCCTCTCCGGCTACGGAAGAGATAAAGAGAACCGGAATGTCAAGTTTCTCCAGTTTCTTGGAGGCCTTCTTTTTCTTGAGTTCTTTCTCGTCCAAGGCATCAATCTTCGTAATCGCCAATATACGCGCCTTGGTCAACAACTCGGGGTTGTACTGCTCTAATTCGTGCAGTAAGATTTTATATTCTTTGACGATATCGTCACTCGTTACCGGCACCATGAAGAGCAACACCGCATTGCGCTCTATATGACGGAGGAACCGCAGACCGAGGCCCTTGCCTTCACTCGCGCCTTCAATGATACCGGGTATGTCGGCCATGCAGAACGAGCGGCCGTCCCTATAGGAGACGATGCCCAACTGTGGCGTAAGGGTCGTGAACGGATAATCGGCTATCTCGGGTTTGGCGGCAGAGACAACGCTTAGCAACGTGCTCTTTCCGGCATTGGGGAAACCGACCAGACCCACATCCGCCAGCACTTTGAGCTGCATGATCACCGTACGTTCCTGTGCCGGTTCGCCGGGTTGCGCATAGCGTGGCGCCTGATTGGTGGCCGTACGGAAATGCCAGTTGCCCAAGCCTCCGCGCCCGCCTTTGAGTAATACCACGCGCTCGTCATGCTCTTTTACCTCACAGATGAACTCGCCCGTCTCGCCGTCATACACAACGGTACCGCAAGGTACTTCGATGATCTTGTCTTCGCCGTCCTTACCGAACGAACGACTCTGACCGCCTTTGCCTCCGTCGGTAGCCATGATATGCTTCTGATATTTCAGATGCAGCAACGTCCAGAGGTTGCGGTTGCCACGAAGGATGATCGAACCACCCTTGCCTCCGTCACCGCCGTCCGGACCGCCTTTCGGAAGATACTTGGCGCGATGAAGGTGCATGCACCCCGCACCGCCCTTTCCCGAGCGGCAGTATATCTTGACATAATCGATGAAGTTGGCAGCCATAAAAAATGTACGGTTTATTGACGGGACTCGCGGTCTATGATACGCATGATCTGCAGGAACACATCCGCCATAGTATGATTGCCGTTCACAGCGAAATAGTTGCCGTGATGCAGATAATAATGGGCGATAGGCTCCGTCTGATTGTGATAGATAGCGATACGATGACGGATCGTATTGAGGTTGTCGTCCTTGCGGCCGCTCACTTTTCCGCGCTCGATGAGACGCTGAATCAGCAATTGCTCATCCACCATCAGGTCGATCATGATGGCTTCCATATTGTATTTCTTGAGCAGGTTGGTCAACGACTCCGCCTGAGAAACGGTACGCGGATAACCGTCAAAGATAGTGCCCTTGCTGTCCTTGGGCAGGTTGGCGATATAATTCTCAATCACGCCGTACATCATTTCGTCCGGCACAAGATTGCCTTTGGAGATAAGGGCGTCAATCTGCTTGCCCAACTCACTGCCCGAAGCTATCTCTGCGCGCAACACATCGCCCGTGGACAGATGTTGCACACCGTATTTCTGCGCGATAAACGCCGATTGTGTCCCTTTGCCGCTTCCCGGGGCACCGCATAAAATAATGTTCAACATTATTATTTGGCTTTAAATAAACAGACGCAAAACGAGTTGCCCTGTTAATGGGCAACTCGTTTGCTATGCTTCATTGCCTAATTAGAGAGCAAATTTAGCACCCGGTTTGATCTTAACAACCTTGCGAGCCGGAACGTTGATAACGGCACCGGTGCGCGGGTTTTTAGCCTTGCGAGCTGCCTTTTGAGCAACGCTGATGCTTGCGAAACCGATAAGCTGTACGCCTTCGCCTTTCTTAACTGCCTCTACAGCTGCCTCGAGAGCCGCGTCGAGAACCTTGCCTGCCAAAGCTGCAGATACCTCAGCCTTAGCTGCTGCTGCCTTAATAAGTTCTGATTTGTTCATACTTTTAATAATTTGGGTTATTAATAATGTGAATTATTAGTTCCTTTTTCGGAATACGACCGCAAAGTTACGAAAAAATCTTTATATACCAAATATTTTGAGCAAAAAAAATGCATTTTTATTAAAAAAAAGTACTTTTTTGTCATTTTGGTGCACTTTTTGTGTGTTTTATTCAAAAATTTATAGTAATTTTGCGGGCAATATGAGAAATATCCCTACAGTCACACGCTATCTGCTGATAGCCAATTTTGTTATCTTTTTGTTAGCCGGCATCATGCAGCGCTACGGAGTGGATTTGAATACCCTTTGCGGTCTTCATTATTACTCCGCCGCGTCGTTTCACTGGTGGCAACCGATAACGTATATGTTCCTGCATGCGAACTTCAGCCACATCTTTTTTAACATGTTTGCGGTTTGGATGTTCGCGCCGATGATTGAGCAGGAATGGGGGGCACGCCGGTTTGCCATTTATTATCTGGTGTGCGGACTGGGTGCAGCGTTTATCCAGGAGGTGGTTTGGGCGCTGATGCTCAGTAACATGAGTGCCACGTACGGCGCAGCCGCTCTTTCGCAATATGCCTATCTGATGACCACTATCGGCGCGTCGGGTGCCGTGTTCGGTATATTGTTCGCTTTCGGATGGCTCTATCCGGAAGTACCGATGTATATCATTTTCATCCCTATTCCTATACGTGCGCGCACGTTCGTTATTATATATGCGCTCATCGAGTTGTTCGCCGGACTGGGTTCCGTAGCCGGTTTCTCGATGGATAACGTGGCGCATTTCGCCCATCTGGGAGGCATGCTGTTCGGATGGTTGCTGATTCTCTACTGGCGCAAGACAAACTGGTGCAAACCGGGAGAACTATGGGAACATATCCGCTCGAAAATAACCGGTCATCACCGCCTCGACAGCAGTAAGGACGACCGCTTTGACGGCTACCATTATCAGAAAAGAGTGTAAAACAGCTACCATTCCAGCGTGGCAACGACGGGTTTATGGTCGGAGCCGGAGGCAGCAGGGATAGAGCAGCGGGTCGGTTTGAGCGGGTCGGAACAAAGGATATAGTCAATACGCATTCCGTATCCTCTTTTCTCGCATGTGGCACCCCACTCCCACGGATGGCAGTAGTTCCAGGCGTCATGCAGTCCGCTGCTGATATGCCAATAGGCGTAACTGAAGGGCGTGGCGTTGAAATCGCCTACCACAACCACGGGATAAGGGCTGGCTTCTATCTCACGGCGAACCACCCGGGCCTGGTTATTACGCAACGAGAAAGCACGTTCCCATTTGTTTTTGAGCTTTTTGAAGACTGACAGCCATCCTTCGTAGGTATGCAAACTGTCCGTCTCCGCCAGGTCAGACGAAGTAAAGCTATACGACTCCAGATGGTTGTTAATCAGCCTCAGCGTATCTCTCCCTACCACTATATCACAGCGGTTGGAGAGGTTACCCCGCGTCTCATAATGAATACTCTGCTTGTTGACTAGGGGATACTTCGCCCACACCATCGTTCCGTACTGATGGCGTTTGTTATAGACCGAGAAATCGATATACGAATACGGGTATTTCCTGCTCAAGGTCTGCTTCACGTCCGGCAGCGTGAGAAACTCATCATTCTTATACACATCCACCTCCTGCAAGCATATGACATCCGCATCCTGCATCATGAGATATTGCAGGACCTCGTTCTTGTCCGGCTTGGCGTACTGTCCCATTTGGTAGGTATTCCAGGTGAGGACGGTGATTGCTGTGATCAACAGGTGGATCATGGATGATGGATGATTTATGATTTGGGTATGAGAGTGACGAGCGGAATAATCATTTCTTCGAGCGAAATACCACCGTGCTGGAACGTGTTCCGATAGTACTGCGCATAATAATTGAACTGGTTTGGATAGGCGAAGAAATCGCTGCCGGTACAAAACGCATAACTACTGCTGACGTTCGGACAAGGAAGCCCGACACGCTTGGGCTGCTCAATGGAGAACACATTCTTGGACGCACAGTTGAGCGCTTTGCCCACTTTATAACGGATATTGGTGTTGGTGTTTTTATCGGCGATGATCTGCACGGCATTCTTGACACGCGTGGTACCATGATCGGTAGTAAGAACCAAGGTGAATCCCAACTCTGCCGCACGGCGCAACAACTCATAGGTAGGCGAGTGGCGGAACCAACTGAGGGTAAGGCTGCGGTAAGCCGCTTCATCATTCGCCAACTCGCGCATCATCTTACTCTCAGTACGTGAGTGGGACAGCATATCGATGAAATTCAATACGACAATATTGAGCGGCGTCTGCACACCTTTGAGTTGGGCTATCACGCGCTCGCAGAAATCACTCTCGTTCACTTTCCAGTAATTGAATGTCTCGCGGCGGCGGTAGCGGTCAAGGAGCGTCCGGACCAGTTCTTTCTCATACTGGTTCTTGCTCTCTTCGTCTCCTTCTTCCACCCAATATTGCGGATACATGGTCTGAATCTGCAGCGGCAGAAGACCGGAGAAAATGGCATTGCGGGCATACTGAGTGGCCGTCGGAAGGATAGAGGTGTACTGCTCTTCCGAACGGATGGTATAAAACTCACTGATAAGCGGCTGGATAGTCTTCCACTGGTCGTACCGGAAATTATCGATAACGCACAGCAGCACTTTCTCGCCTTTGTCCAACAACGGGAACACGGAATGCTTCATCACGTCCGGGGACATGATGGGACGAGTAATTTGGTCTGTATTCCCAAACCACGAAACGTAGTTCTTGGCGATCCATTTGGCGAAAGCGGCATTGGCCTGGGTGCGCTGGTCCTCAATGAGCGAACGCATGGAACTGTTCTCCAGTTCGATATCCCATTTGCTGAGCGTGCGCTCGATAGCCTGCCATTCCTCTATCGTCGTGGCCGTATCGATCATATAGGATATATCACTCCACTCCTGACGGTAGTTCTGCTGTACCTGCTCACTGACAATCGCCTGCTGATGGATATGCTTCTTGAGGCACAGGAGTATCTGGCTGGGATTAACCGGCTTGATCAGATAATCGGCTATCTTCTCGCCGATAGCCTGCTCCATGATATGCTCCTCTTCCGATTTGGTAATCATAACCACCGGTACTTCGGGATGCAGACGTTTGATCTCCTGAAGCGTTTCCAGTCCCGTCATTCCCGGCATGTTCTCGTCCAGGAAGACGATACTGAAAGCGGAATGCTGATGACTGAAAACTTCCAACGCATCCTCGCCGTTACTGGCGGTAACGACTTCGTAGTTCTTCTCTTTCAAATAAATAATGTACGGTTGCAACAAGTCTATCTCGTCATCAACCCAAAGTATTCGGTTCATAGTTCCTCCATTTATTGATTAGGTTCGTCATGTCTTCCGGCCATTCGCTATCAAAGAACATCCGCTCTCCGGTACGCGGATGGGTAAATCCCAAGGTACGCGCGTGTAAGACCTGTCTCGGACAAAGGGCAAAACAGTTCTCTATAAACTGCTTGTATTTCTGCGTGCGAAGACCTTTGAGAATTTCGCAGCCGCCATACTTCTCGTCAGAGAAAAGCGGATGACCGATATGCTTCATATGCACGCGGATCTGATGCGTACGTCCGGTCTCCAGGCGACATTCCACAAGCGTCACATACATGAAACGCTCGAGTACCCGCCAATGGGTAACGGCTTCTTTGGCCTGCGGACATTCTTCCAAATCCCATACCTTATAAATCGTACGGTCGCGGTTATCGCGCGCCAAGGCGCCTTCTATCGTTCCGCTGTCCTCTTTGAAAGTACCCCACACAAGCGCGTTATAGGTGCGCTCGGTCGTATGATCGAAGAACTGTTTGGCGAGGTGCGCCTTCGCCTCCGGCGTCTTGGCAATCAGCAACAAACCCGACGTGTCTTTGTCTATACGATGCACGAGGCCGATATCAGGATTATTGATATCAATTGTCCCTTGTCCTTTGTCACTTTGTACCTTAAAGTGCCATGCGAGGGCATGCAGCAAGGTGTGATCGTAGTTGCCGTGCCCGGGATGAACGACCAACCCCGCGGGTTTGTTGATTACCATCAGGTCATCGTCTTCATAAACGATATGCAGCGGTATGTTCTCCGGCGTGATGGTAAAATCATGCGGCTCATGGTCCAGAAGCACCTGAATGATATCGCCGGGTTTGATGCGATAGTTGGATGCCACCGGACTGCCGTTCACCCATACGTTCCCTGCATCCGCAGCCGTCTGGATACGGTTCCGGCTGGTATTGGTCATGTGCTCCGCGAGGTATTTGTCAATGCGCTCTTTGCCTTGACCCTTGTCCACCTCACAGCGCCAACGCTCCCATAGCACGTCGTCTTCGACGACATTCGTTATTTGGGTTTCGTCATTGGTCATCTCAGAACCAACTGTCATCGTTATTATCGCTTCCGCCACTCATGGCTTTATCGGGATCGCCGGACAGTTGGAGCATCACTGTCTCTCCTTCCAATAGTCTGCGTCCGGCCGCGGGAGTCTGGCTATAGACATATTGCGTGATTCCTTCCGCCTCTGCATCCGGGTCGTCATAATGTACCGCCCCTACCGTCAGACGGCGGTTCAACAGGAGTTTACGCGCATTCTTCAGGGTCAAGCCGATGACATTGGGCACTGTAACCTGCTCCGTTCCTCTGCCGAAACCGACTACCAGCCGCACACGCGTGCCTACCGTCACCTTGTCTCCGGGGTGGATGCTTCCGGTATCTGACAACACATCCAACACCAGATCGCGGTAGGTGGACGGCCTGTATTCATATACCGTATCCACGCGCAGACCCAAGCCGCGCAAGGTGGTCTCGGCCTGCCGGTAACTGATATCCTCCAAGTCCGGCATGGTGATACGGCGTTTCGTAGTGGCATTGATGGTCACATATACCGCACGACCGTTCTTGGCATGACTACCCGCTTTAGGATCCTGCTCAACAATCGTGCCAAACGGCACCTTATCCGAATACGTAGAGTCCACCACGATCAGCCGCAACCCTTCGGCTTCCAAGACCGGTTCCGCTTCCGCAAGCACCATTCCACGTACGTCTTCCACCTCCACTTCGATGCCGTGTTGGGTATATTGACGCAACCAAACAATTAATCCGACCAGGAGGAGACCCCCTATCAAAATGGCCAAAAAGACGTTCCAACCTAAAAATTTGACGTCAGATTTATCAAAAACAGCTCTTTTTCCCATAAAAATTCAAAAATATTGCGCAAAAGTACAATTTTTTTTGGATATATGCAAAAAAGTTTGTATTTTTGCACCGTTTTTCGCAAAAAGGCGAAGACATAACATAATTTTTAAGCTTAAAAAACATTTTATCGTATGAAAAAGATGCTTCTTATCGTAGCTGTTGCTTTCGCTGCAATGAGCTGCGGCAACAAGTGCTGCGAGCAAAAATGTGCTGAGGCTGAAGAGGCTCCTGCTGTAGAGGTAGTAGCTGAAGAGCCGGCAGCTGAGGAAGCTGAAGCTCCTGCTGAGGCTCCTGTAGAGGCTCCTGCTGAGGCTCCTGCTGAGGCTGTAGCAGAGTAATCTCTTGTTGTCATCAACAAAGAAGCGACCCCTTCGGGCCGCTTTCTTTTTTGCATTTTTCTTTTTCACTAAACTCTAAACTTTAAACTCTCAACTGTTTAATCATTGATTAAACTATGTCCCGTCATCTCCTCCGGCTGCTGGATTCCCATGATATGACAGATGGACGGAGCGACATCCGCCAGGATACCGTTCTCCACGCGAGCACGCGTATGTTCCTTACTGATATATACAAACGGAACGGGATTGAGCGAATGGGCTGTGTTCGGCGTGCCGTCGGCATTGATGGCATTGTCGCAATTACCGTGGTCGGCAATGATAATAATCTCATAATCATTACGCAAGGCGGCTTCTACGGTCTCGTTCACGCATATATCGATCGCCGTGATAGCCTGCTGGATGGAATTATACACTCCTGTATGCCCCACCATGTCGCCGTTCGCATAGTTGAGGATGATGCAGTCGTATTGCTGACTGTTCAGCGCATCACGCAAGGCGATGGTCACTTCCGGAGCCGACATCATCGGCTGAAGATCATACGTGGCCACTTTCGGCGAAGGAATGAGGATACGGTCTTCGTTCTCAAACTCCGCCTCACGACCGCCGTTGAAGAAGAATGTGACATGCGCGAATTTCTCCGTCTCCGCAATACGTAACTGCTTGAGGCCCAACTTGCTAACCACCTCACCGAGGGTATTGGTTACGTTCTCTTTCGGGAAGAGGATATGCAGTCCACGGAAAGAAGAGTCGTACGGCGTCATGCAGCAGTAATGGAGATTCGGAATGGTCTTCATACCGTTCTCCGGCATATCCTGTTGGGTGAGAGCGATCGTAATCTCTTTGGCACGGTCGTTACGGTAGTTGAAGAAGATAACCGCATCGCCTTCCTCGATAGTAGCTAACGGCTTGCCGTTGCGGACATGCACGATCGGCTTGATGAACTCATCCGTTACTTCCGCATCATAGCTGGCTTGCATAGCTGCGTGCATCGACTCGAAAGCTTCACCTTTCCCGTTCACGAGCAGGTCATATCCCACTTTGACGCGCTCCCAGCGTTTGTCGCGGTCCATGGCATAGAAACGACCGATGATAGAAGCGATCTCACCGGCTGATTTTGCACAATGCGCCTCTAACTGGTCGATAAAGCCGATACCGGAACGCGGGTCGGTGTCACGGCCGTCCATGAAACAATGGATAAACGTCCTGCCTTGCAAGCCGTATTTGGCTGCGATGTCGCAGAGGTAGAAGAGATGCTCAAGGCTCGAGTGTACACCTCCGTCGGATGTCAGACCCATGAAATGGATCTTCTTCCCGTTCTCTTTGGCGTAGGAAAAGACCGCTTTGATCTCCGGATTATCCAGAATACTGCCGTCCTTGCAGGCTCTGTTGATCTTCACCAGGTCCTGATACACCACACGACCGGCACCGATATTGAGGTGTCCCACCTCCGAGTTACCCATCTGTCCGTCAGGCAGACCTACATTCTCGCCACTCGCTTGCAACTGTGAATTGGGATACGTCTCCAATAACTTGTCCCAGTGGGGCGTGGACGTACAATGGATAGCATCCGCTTTGTCCTTATGGCCAAGTCCCCAGCCATCTAAAATCATTAATAATGCTTTACTCATATATCCTAAAATCTTAAATCATTAAATCATTCCATCATTAAATCATTCCATCATTAAATCATTAAATCATTCCATCATTCCATCATTCCATCATTAAATCATTCCATCATTAAATCATTCCATCATTAAATCATTAAATCATTAAATCATTCCATCATTAAATCATTAAATCATTCCATCATTCCATCATTCCATCATTAAATCATTCCATCATTAAATCATTCCATCATTAAATCATTCCAACATTCCATCATTCCATCATTCCATCAATGAGCTTGTCCACAAGCTCCGGCACTCCTTCCGTCGCTTTTTTCTTGATATGGGTGATCTTGTCCGCCCATACGCCGAACTCCGGTTGACCCGGATCCACAAAATAAATGGGAATACCCGGTTTGGTATAATGCAGCAAAGACGCCGCCGGATAAACATTGAGACTCGTGCCGATCACAATCATGATATCCGCAGTAGAAGCGATCCTACAGGCCTCATCAAAATAAGGCACACTCTCTCCGAAGAACACAATATACGGTCTGAGCAACGAACCGTCCGGATGACGGTCTCCGTAATGCTGCTCCCAACCCTCGAGAGGAACCGTAGCCAGTTCATCGTTCTCCGAACGCAGTTTGGTGATTTCGCCATGCAGATGGACCACGTTCTTCGCACCCGCACGCTCGTGCAAGTCATCAATATTCTGCGTGATGATACGCGTGTCAGGGAACGCCTGCTGCAACTTGGCGATCGCCACATGCGCCGCATTAGGCTGCGCATTCAATGTGTCACGACGACGGTCGTTGTAGAACTTCACACACAACTGAGGGTTCCGCAGCCATGCTTCATGCGTGCATACATCCTCTACGCGGTAGTGCTCCCATAGTCCGTCGCTGTCGCGGAACGTACCGAGACCGCTCTCGGCACTCACCCCTGCTCCCGTAAAAACAACAATCTTTGCCATACTCATTTGCATTTGGACTGCAAATTTACTACAAATTATTCAAATGTGCAAGATTTGGTTGCAAAAAAATCGAAAATGCTTGCATAATTTGGTTTTTTGCGGCTAAAGATTGCTGTTTGCACGATAGCGGACGTAACAATTTTTAATTTCTTTAGACCTTTACGGCTACCTTTTCACAAAAATAGCTTCAATCATAAATCATCAATCGAAAAAGTTTTACTTTTTCTTGCATATGTCAAAAAATAGTTGTACCTTTGCGACGAATTTGAACATAGTCAATTAAAACGACCGTTTAGGTTGAGCAGAGTTTATCTTAATAATTGACATATTTTTACAACGCTCCTGGGAGGGATGGTTTGTCTCCCAAAAACGATGCAAAGGTATGCATAAAAAAAACGAGCCTCGAATTTCGGGACTCGTTTGGGATTGGCGGGATTATTTCGGGATTTTCGGGAACGAAACGGGAATAAAACGGGATTAGTTTCGTGAGTTGTTATAGAGCCGCTTGAACCCATCATAGCCGAAGGAAATCGGCATTAACTTTTCCAATTCATCGTACATCACTCGCGCATTATAGTGCGCATCCACGTAGGCTTGGTTCTGCCAGTCGTGCAGTTCTTGAACGAAAGCACGGGTCTTGTCCTTGCGGCCCTGTACGGACTTTTGCAGAGCGGCGATGATGTACGATTCTTTGTGTTCTACTTTGGCTTTCTTGGTAAAGATAATAGAATCTACCTGCTCGGATGCTTCTTCAACCGGTTCTACATCGTCCGCCATGAATTTACGGACGATCTCAGACGTATTTCCTGCGTTGTGAATGGTAATTTCTTTGTGGTTGTCATGGTAATTGACGACTCCACCTAAATTCGTTATGTTGATACTCATGGCTTAATTATTTGGCATAAAAAAGCACAGATAAGTGGGACAACCAACCAGGGCGGCAACCCATAACGATGCCCCACCTACCCATGCAAAACACGGATAACTGGGACATATTTCTTTTCGTTAAATAAGTTTGCCGCTTGGTTGGTAAAGGAATATGCCTTGAATTAAATATGTCCTCCTATTTAGCGTCTAAGAGCTGACGAAATCGGGTGCAAAATTACTGCTTTTAATTGAAATATGCAAATAAAAATCAATCTAAGCGGAAATTTTTGCTATTATCATTGAAATTTATTGTGCCGTAATTGATGATCGTTTGGGTTTTAGTATCCTTCTTTGTCTTGGCTTTTGCTATCTTTTCGGGTTTCTTTTTGGGCATCTCAGCGACCTCCTCCGGTTCATCTTCTGGCAGAGTGGTTTCGTCTAAGAGGAAACCATACAGATATACTTTCGGTTCAATCTTTTTAGCGAGCACTTTGAGTGCTTCTTTGATATTTCCCCATAAGCGCATATATGTAGGGTCGTCGCTATCCGGGTTCATTTTGCCGTTCTTCTCTCCTTGGAAATAACGGCGGATGTCGTAGTACGAGGCGTTAACGTTTACATCTTTATGCCACATATAATATTTCCAAAGTTCCATGCCTGCATCCATAACAGCCTGAGCTTCCGGAGAAAATTGGATAGGCTCTGTAGGAATGAGACTATCCTCTGCACCAAAGAGAGTATCTTGTACGTCTGGCTTTATTTTTCCCGCTATGAAGTCCGACATGAAATGCGACTCAAAAAGCATCGGTGCTTTCACCTCTTTTTCTTTGAAAGGAATCCAATGGTTTGTGCCTTCAGATTGGATATTATTGTTAAATAGCGTAAAAGCCAGGCAGTCCGTTTGGAACTCTCTATCTTCTTTCCATACCTTCCTCGGCCAAAGGAATTGATCGCGGTCATTTAACCAGGATGCAGGGATAACTTTACGGACAGCATTATATATGGAAATAACAACCAAATTATTTTTAGTAATAGGAGTAATACGACTTTCTCTTACATCACTTTCCTTAGGGGATAAAGTAATAAATACTCCTCTATTACTTTGAAAATCATTTGGAACGAAACGCAAGAATGCAATCGGATTATTCTCCTTGTCATAATTCGCTCTAAGCCATTTGTTTATCAACTTTTCTTCATAAACAACCTCCGTCTTCTTCTTTTGAATGTAATTCCCTTTATTGTCGTAGACGTCAGCTTCAAAGGAAGAATAAGATTCATTTTGTTTTGTATCCCAAATATAAAATCCAATGGGGAATTGACCTTTCACATTATCGAATGTATCAGCAGGTACAATGAATAAACTGAGTAGTTTAGCTTTAAATATCGACCTGAAATTCTTAAACGTTGGAGCTTGCAGAATTTTCAACTTTGAAAATTCTGCAAGCGTCGCGCCTGGAATTTCTTGGTATATTCGAATGAAAAATTGTGCAAATAATTCTTTTATTGCGGCTCCTATCAGGTTTTTATACTTTGTATATACCATTGTCCCTGAACTTACATTTGGCTTACATTTATCACCAAATCCAGTTGCCTCCGCGTATGGTGGATTAATATAAATGACGAGTTTTTTGCGTTCCTCTGGGTCTTTTAAGATGCGTTTAAGATCCTCGGGCACTTTGTCGCCTTGCAGGTCATCATTCAAGAAATCAAATTGGAACACATGCGCAGGTAATAGGTTATCTTGTGTCTTCATATAAGTGACGTCGGCTTCGTCTAAAGTAGAAGCAAAAATACGTTCCTTTTCAGTCAGACCAAACAAGAGATTTCCTGTACCGGCACAACAATCCCATATATAGTATTCTTCCTGCCAATTTTGTCCGTCTTTATTTAGCATATTTGCTAAATATTCCTGACTTAAATCTACCCATTGGTGAGGAGTAAAGAATGCTCCTTTTCTCTCGCGTCTGTCAGGCTCAATTAGCAAGTCACGCCGAGCTTGCATTGCCTCTCTTTCCTTACGGCGCGGAGGGCGATTATATTTGTTCCAGAATGTTTTATGTGCTTTTTGGTTGTCTGTAAATTCAAAACCCTCACTTAAGAAATCTTTATATAAGCTTCCTATCTTGTGTTTTAACTTTATCTGATATGAATTAGAATGAAGTAACACCTGTAATGTCCTGCCAAGGGAATAATTATCTTTTGAAATAGCATCCGCTAAGAAAAAATCAGCGGGCAGGATATTTTCTTTGGCTAAATCCGGCCAAGGCACATTGATTGTAGGCTTAACCTCTTCCAGCCATCTATTAAAAATAGATGTCATTCGATTAAGGGTGATGTTGATTTTGTTGGTGCCAGTCTTTGCAACAAAATTTTTCTTTATGAATTGTCGTAACTCCTTCTCATCTTTTACAAAGTCATATTGTGACTTATTATTTGATAAGATATCATATGCTTTCTTTTTTACTAATGCAAATTCTTCAGAGCCATGATCGGAAGGGGTTATTTTTGTCCAATCTATTTTATTTTCTAAAACTTGGTCATATATAACTTGGCGCTGTAGTTTGTCGTCATAAGGTATAAAAGCGATTTTCTCGGCATCAAAGGCACCTAGGTATTTGGGTGGCAAATAGTCATTATATGTGCGTGCCTTCATTATGGTAATAATGAGTTGCACTAGTGAATCGTCGATGTCTTCTTTATTACCCTTTTTAGCTTCCGCCCAAAGGAAGAAATCAAGATCGAATAGTTCTAACTGTCCGGGCTCGGTAGGTACGCAGACACTAAAGTCAATATTTCCTTTGATTTGCGTCGTATCATAGTTACTAAACCAGTCTTTAGCAACTTTGAGTTTAATAGACTCTTCACGAATATCCAAATCGTATTTTGCCATGGCATTATTTATTCATTTTGTTCTCCCCAACATCCCTCCGACCGGAGACAATGAATAAGTTGCTTGGCGTTAGGCTCATTGAGCTCTGCTGCGCGAAGCAACATTATACGCGCTTCCTCGATAGGCACGGTGGTGCAACTATCGGGGAAGTCAGGATCTTGGATTCGCAGAAACGCGGCCGCGCCGGTGATATACAAGCCTTGCGGGTCATCGTGCATGTACGCGCGCTGTGCCCAATATAATAGGGAGTCGGGATTGTAAAAGAGAGATTTACTAACCGTCACGGGTTTTGGAGACGGTTTGCAAGCGGTCATTATCACCGCGCACATAAACATCAAAATCTTAAAAATCGTAAACTTTGAATTGCTCATTTTCTACGGTCGTTTAAATTTTCCCACCCTGAGCAAGGGGAAGTTTTACCACCCGTGGAATTCATCCACACCATTCCATCAACCGGCGAAGAGGTTCTTCTCCGCCGATGTAACGCACCGCGGTACGGAAACATGCAGCTCTATTGCGCGTCTGACGGACGGTTCTTTTCCGTCTCTCGCCGTTCTGTCCATCAAGTTCAACACCGCTTTCCACCAAGCCGCTGGACAGCCGGTAGGCATTGCCATAACGGCAAGCGAGGCTGTGACTATCCCATAATGCGCAATTTTGGCAATAAGTACTGCCATATCCTCATCTACGAGGCATGGATAGGACCGAGGCAACCCGGCATGCAGATTGACCACCTCAACGGCAACGTACTCGATTATCGGGCGCGCAACCTCGAACAGGTCTCTCCCAAAGAAAACATACGCCGGTCGAAAAGACTGCAAGCACTCCGCAAGATGGGTATGCGCACCAACGAGATGCCGCCCGAGGTCGCCAAGAACTTCTTCAACATGAAGGAGATTGATTTTCAGTTCTTCGTCACTAATTTCAGAATCGAAGCCCAAGACACCAACATGGATCGCGACTTCACGCGGCACCGCGAGTTTTAATCATTCAATCATTCAATCATTAAATCATTCCATCATTAAATCATTATTATCTTATGCCTAACGACATCAACAAACTGCGCCGACTGATGCGCACAGCTAACTATCTTAAAAATGAACATCCCGCCAACGGGAACATGTCTTTTGCCCTCTCCACCGCATGGTGGTTCGAGTCCTTCCGCGATGCCATCTCCAACGGCTTCGCACGCTTCACCTACCGCAAGAAAGACGGCACTTTCCGGCAAGCCCTCGGTACACGTGCACCGTCACTTATTCCCGTTGATAAGGCACCGAAACCTTTCCCTGAAGGTGTGTGGGAAGACACCGTAAAAGCCATCCCTTATTTCGATCTCGATAAAAACGAGTGGCGCTCCTTCTCCGTCCTCAATTTTGTCAGCCTTGATCAGGTATGGAGATTTAATAACCCTTTAGCATGAAACTCCTTCTCGACGATAAGCAACACCGCGGCTGCAACCTCAATGCCAACGAGGCGTGTATCTTTGCCGCTATCCTCAAATGCACCCGTGCAGGCAGAGGATGGTACGGCAATTATCGCGAACTCGCCGCCGCTATGCCTTTCGTCATTTCTCATCCTACCGTTATACGGGCTATACAAAAATTGTTAAATTTGGGGTTAATAGAGAAGCGCGATGAAAAGTTATTCGCTTTGGTACAAAATGAACCAACTTTGGTACAAAATGAACCAACTTTGGTACAAAATGAACCAACTTTGGTACAAAATGTACTCCCCCCTAATAACCCCCCTATAATTATAAATAATATGAACGAAAATCAACTATCTTCTTCCGCGCAGGACGCGCGTACAGAAGAAAAGAAGACGGAGGAAAATTTGGATTTCATGGATTTTTGGTTCTTGTTTTCCGCTCCGGAAGAAATGTTGAATCGAGAGAATGCCTGC
>Ga0247610_10001168_pt1 | contig 33416 bp, 27 predicted proteins | sample 174DNAGHGhighgp2_FD_193483 | JGI IMG/M metagenome (GOLD analysis project Ga0247610, IMG submission 193483) | Sheep rumen microbial communities from Palmerston North, Manawatu-Wanganui, New Zealand - 1742 DNA GHGhigh gp2 | ecosystem: Host-associated > Mammals > Digestive system > Stomach > Rumen...
TCCTGGGCCGGATAGCAGCCGAGAGTGCCCGCCCGCAACGTCGTGCGGTTTCGACAGCACTCACTGAACGGTATGTTGCAGCGGTTACTTTCATTGTTTAAAGTGGGAATTGGCTGATTAGACCAAACCAGCTGCAAAGGTAGTCAATTATCTCCAAACGGAGAAATAAAAATCGAAGGATTTTCTGCTAATAAATATTAATTGCAGAGCCCTCTGCGGGGTATCTCCCAATACCACAAACAGATACCCTATTTTCTTTCAAGCAAACATGCTGTAAAGCGAAAATGTATAGTGCCATAGTGCCATAGTGCCAAATGCAAAATTGAGTTTACAATCAATTCTCTTATATTATTTCTTTATATATATTATATTATAATATAATATATATAAAGAAAATAGTCAAGATTTTCAGACTAAGATTCTAGAAAATCTATTTGGCACTATGGCACTATGGCATTATAGGGAAATTATTTTACAATCCAATAACAGAATTATAGGTTCTGGAGTCGTGCTCTTTTCGAGCATAAATCAATCGTAAGCGGAAGGGAGCTCGGCTTACGATTGACTACCCTTCCGCTTACGATTGATTCAGAATCCCCTGAAACACCCATTTTACGTGGATTCTACGGGTGTCCGAGGTGTTGGTAAATTTTGTTTACTTCCGACGGAAGGAATGAGCGGCGCTTCAGCGTTGTTAGATGCTGGAGAGCGGGATCTTCGTCGAGTAGTGACTTCAACTTCTGCCAGGCTGAGCGCGGCAGGATGTAAGGGAAATAGAGCTGTGCGAGCTCCATACGGCCGATGGTTTTGGGTGATTGTTCCATGACTTTGCTTGATTTGATGATTTCTAACTACATTGCAAAGATACTGATTTTCCGCGAAAAAAACGGCATAAAAGGCTAAAAATTTTTGGTATAAGTACTTACAAGTACTATTAAGTTGATACAAGTACTTTCGAGCGTTTTAAATGCTTGAACAATTCAAGAAAATTGGCTACCTTTGTACTGTCAATCGATGGAGCAGCGAGAGCCATCAAGTGCACTTGAATGGCCGAGTCGCGACAGAGAAAGACGAAGTCAACCGGAAGACAAGCGGGAAGCGGCGGACCGATGTAGATCGTCGCACAACACAAAAACTAAACTTAAAGAAAGGAATTTAATTATGGTACAAAATCCACAGTTTCTAATCAACATTCGTAAGAACATCAACGCCAACAACCCCGGTTACGGCAAGTACTACCCCAAGGCCGTCGAGAAGGAGACCATCACGCTCCGAGGTCTGGCCAAGCACATGAGCGAGCACCAGTGCGTGTATAGCCGAGACATCATCGAGGGTGTGCTCATCAAGATGGCGAGCTGCATGATCGAGCTCATCGCACAGGGCAACCCCATCAAGATTGACGGGCTGGGTATCTTCTGGCCTACCGTTGAGAGCACCAAGGAGGGTATCACCAGGGCAGCTCTGCTGGAGGGTAAGTGGAACGCGAACACCTACGTGAAAGGCGTGCACATCCGCTTCCGTCCTGAGGGCGTTAGCGACGATGACATCACTTCGAGAACCTTCAAGGATCTGTGTTCGCTGAGCACTTATGGCGTCGAGGAGAAGATCGACCTCACTCCCGAAGAGACCGATCCGAGCAAGAAGAAGTTCATCAAGAAGGTCACCCCGCTCGACGACTGGATACTCGAGCAGCAGACGCAGAATCCTTAACCGAAGGGAGGTGAACCAAGATGAAGAAACGCATCATCGAGATAGCGGTGAAGGTCATAGTAGCCGCTCTCACAGCCTTCCTCACGGCCATCACAACTACGTCGTGCATGGGCCACGGTCCCCTCCCACTCTATTAAATGAGCATCGGGAATCTCTCAGCAAAGTCCTTGTCAGAAATGGCAAGGACTTTTATTATATCATTTAGCTTGAGGGCACAGTCACTTTTTATATGAATGAAAATGTGCATAAGAATCCATGAAAAGCATATATTTGCTACCAGAGAAACTTAATTGAATCACAGATTTGGGCTGATTAGTTTGGTGGTTTCAGGAAAAAGACATATCTTTGCAAGCAATAATCCTAAAGCGAATGAATAGTTACAACAATGACAGAAAAAGAGATTAGAAACAAGATTGGTGCAATGCACTTCAGACTGCAAGATGATCCAGAAAACTATGCGGGAATCAACTTCCTTCTGATTGAATATGAAATTTGGGGGGATTATGGACATGATGTCATACATGCTCTTGAAGATGGATTGCAGAATTACGAGAGATATCTCGCCATTGATAATGCACTTTCACCACGATCCATCATCATCAGCAAGAAGAGTGAGCCCATTTCAAAAGCTGATGCAGAAGGATGCTATCAAGTGACGTTTGTACTGGATGACGGAACTACATTGAAACCTGAATTCAATAGGAAACAAAGCCAATTACTATATATACTTATGCTACTCTGTTCTCTGAAGAATGGGCTGTTAGCCGACTTATTCCTAGAGAATGACGAGAAGGACTCCCCTGCCCTGAAGGCTACAGTACAATTAATCAAATTACTATATCCCCACACAAGTGATAAGGCTGCTCTCCTGATGGCAAAAGATTTATCTCCAGACTCTTCTTTCACAGATAGTTTGCAGAACATGAAGAGGCCATTGGTAGATTGCCTGTACGAAAACAAGCATTTAGATGACTTGTATTGGTATATGCCACATGCTATTAAGCAAAAGAAAAAGATACTCTATCGGATGCATATGCCGCAAGTAAACATTAAATATCCACCAGAATTTCAACCCATCATTGACCAACTTCCCGATGCCGTTGAATACCTGGATAATTTAGGTATCGAGTTTTCACTTCCCAAAATCGACTTGGCAAACGACTTTGCCTACTATAAGAGACTCGCAGACGAAGGCGATGTCGATGGTCTTTATTATATGGGGGTCTATTATGGTACTGGCGATGTGGTTTCCCAAGACTACAAGAAGGCCGTTGAATTTTTTAATTTAGCTGCCGACAAAGGCCACGTTGATGCTATTTTCCAACTTGGCATCTGCTATATGTTTGGATATGGCGTTCGGAAGAACATGAAGAAATCACTTAACTTTTTTGAACAAGCCGCTAATCAAGGTCATGCTGAAGCAGCAACCTATGCTGCCCAGTGTTATGAAAGTGGAACAAATGGAGTGAAAGTAGATCTCAAGAAAGCGTTCGAACTATATAAGATTGCGGCCGATCAAGACGTTGAAGAAGGGATGTGGTATGTCATCGACGGCTATCTCTATGGTCATGGAACTGAGCAAAATCCTGAAAAAGCGAGGGAATGGTATGAAAGAGCCCGTCTTCTTGGTTATACCAAGGTATGCGTTCTTTATGGAGTCCATTTGTACAATCAAGGTGATGACGAATCTTTAGACGAAGCCTTAGCCATATTTATTGACGGAGTAAACGACAGAGTTCCACTTGCCTTTTATATGATGGCAAAGATGGCGAACAAAGGTTTTGTCAGAACTGGCGATCCTATTGCAGAAGCTATAGAATGGCTTACCAAAGGTGCAGATCTTGGAGATACTTCCTGTATAGACTTAATCAAGGAAATAAAGCCTGCACTATATAAAAAGAATAAAGATCTCTGGGAGGACAATACATCGATGTATGATGACTTTATCAATCAAGTCATGCTCATGGAACATCAAGAACAAGAAAAATTCATCCGTCTTGTAGATGCCTACAGAGAGCGATGGCATGAGAGTTATGTGGCAGAGATCTACAAGCAGTTGAGTATCCATAAGCCTGCTGGTGAAAACGACGACCATGATGAAGTCTATGAAGCAGCAAGACGGCGAATAGTCGTGAGAAAAGCCAAGAAAGGAAAACTTACCTATGAAATTGTATTGACCTTGGCCAATGGAGAGGAAATTGTCATTCGCAAGTTCAACGTCAATGCACTCGTACTTTATCTTCTGGCAATCATCTGCTCATATAAGAGTGGGTACACTACAAAAATGGCAAAAGATCCTGCATGTCGAATAATCCTCAAGCAACTTGTTCAGTTGGTGCTCGATAAGAAGAATATTAATCTCGACGATTACATCGATGGCTACATGTACTATGAGCATGACAAGGAAAAGAAAAAGAATGAGGATTATTACAAGCAGTATTCTAACATTGCCAAACAGACAATCAAGAAAGAAGTGGACAATAGCGACGAGGTCATTTATTACCTCTTCGAAAACACTCCAACATCAGGCAAACAGAATCTGCGTCATACCATACTTGATACAGATAGTATTAAATTACCAGAAGAACTGATGGAACTGGCCAGGAAGATGCCCGATGCTATTGATATTTTAAAGCATCCTGATAATCAGACAATTACAACTCCAATAATGGAATAATCCTAATTTTTTATACCTCTACAGTTGGCCGTTTTCGTTTGAAAGCGGCTTTGTTTTTCTTACCTTTGCACCAGAAATCTGAGGGCAGTCCGAAGATATAAATTAAAAATGAGGTATATGTATCAGAACGGTAAAAACATCACCATCATCGACCACAGTGTTAACAGCGTAGAGCGCATACTGAAGGACTTGCGTAAGTGCAAACCCCTCACTCCAGAACAGGAGCAAGAGGTATGGCTCGACATGCAGCAAGGCAGCAAGAAGGCTTTCGACCGCCTTATCAGAAGCAACATGCTCTATGCCATGAGCATCGCCAAGAAGTATATGGCGTCCCATGCTCGCCTCGAAGACCTCTTTCAGGCAGGCTGTGAGGGACTGGTTATGGCTGCCCATAAGTACGATGCCTCGCTTGGCTGTCGTTTCATCTCTTTTGCCACATGGTACGTAGAGAATGAGGTACGCAAGGCCGCCTACGACTACATACGCCACGATGTCGACTCGCTCAACGAGCCTATTAATGCAGAAGAGGCAGATGGCGATACATACCTCGACCGCTTGACGGCTCGCCCATGCCAATCCACAGATTGGAACCTTCGCTATCGCGATGCGCTTGAGGGCTTGAAGCGCAGAGCAGAAGAGCGTCAGTTCGGACTAGGGCGCCTCACTGAAGAGCTCCACCAAATGTTGCTCGATGGCTACTCCACCAAAGACTTTGCCCGCAAGCACCGCTTTACCGAAAGCCACATGACCCGCCTCCTCATCATCCTTCGCGAGGAGGCGGAACAAGCCCTTCTGCAAGCTGCATAACAATCTCATATGTATGAGTAAGTGCATAAAACGCAATGAAAAGCATATATTTGCTAACAGAGAAACATTAATTGATTGTTTAATATAATAATAAAGTAATATGATGAAAGAAGAAAAGAAACTACCGAGACCGAGTGTTGAGAAACTGAATGAGTACGACGAACTGTACAAGAAGCTCAGCGACCAACAGCTGACGGACAAACAGCGCGAAGAACTGATGGGCCAGCTGAACGACATCATCGGAGAGTACGATTTGTGTAACTACACCTTCAACGACCCGACTACAGGCAAAATCGGAGTCAAGAACCCCGCAGGCGTCGTGATGGTTCCAGCCGAGTACGAAGAATTCAACTTCGTCGGCGACCACAACGTTTTCAATGTGTCGCATATGGCAGCCAAGAAAGACGGTAAGTGGGGCGTTGTGATGGCAGACGGTTCCAACAAGGTGGTGTGCGAGTTCCGCTTCGACTATCTCCAGTGGTATCCCTATGCAGCCCACTATATTGCCAAATGGGACGGCGTTGAGGACAAGTTCGGCTTTGTCAACAAAGAAGGCAAAGTATTCATTCCCAATGTGTTGACGAAGCTCTACGAGCCCTGGAACTCCTTCATGCTACTGGAAGGTGAAGGTGGCAAGGTAGGCGCCTTGGATGTCAGTACCTTCTACTATGTATTGCCACAGTTCGATGACATCGACGGCGATGCAGATGTGGACATCCTCTTCCACAAGGACGGTGTCAAGGGCTACATCATCGAAGAGACTGGTGAGTTCGTCCCCAAGGACAAGTTCGAGGAAGACGAGAAGTACGACGGAGCCTACGTCTACAACACCTTCTTACCTTGATAAATCTGCAAGAATCTAATTCAGCCCAAGTCTTCACAGATTCGGGCTGAATATATGCTGGCACTAACCTGAGTTTTTACTAAAAAAAGCAAAATAATCTACTCAATCAACGATGTTTCAGAAATAATCTGTATCTTTGTAATCTAAAACAAACATATTCGCTATGCCTAAAATAACAAGTCATAAAGTAACAGGCCCTATTTCTGAGAAAGAGGACTAATATAACAAATATTGTATACCTAAACAACTTTAATATGGCAAAAATCAAGAATAAGCAGGAACTTATCAGCAAGATAAAGAATGCTGAGGGATTCAGTAATGAGGAGAAGTCGCAGATGCTGGCACTCCTCAACGAAAGCAAGACTTATGGTCTTGTTTGGGAGAAAAGCACTGAAGATGCATGGGAAATGATGAAAGACTATGTCCCAGTGCTGAAGGAAGACGAGTCGAAGCGTATTGACCACGGAAGTGAGAACCCGAATCATATTCTGATCGAGGGTGACAACCTGAATGCGCTAACAGCGCTGAGCTATACACATGAAGGTAAGGTGGATGTGATTTATATTGACCCGCCTTATAATACAGGTAAAGAAGACGAATTTAAATATAATGATAAATTTGTAGATGCAGAAGATTCATTTAGGCATTCGAAATGGTTGTCATTTATGGACAGAAGACTTAGGATAGCTAAAAGGTTATTAAAACAAACTGGACTAATATTCATTTCGATTGATGATAATGAACTATGTCAACTTAAATGTTTATGTGACGAATTGTTTAATACCTCTAACAATCCAAAACAATCAAATTGCCTCGGCGTTTTAGTTTGGGACTTAGGAACTGGAACGCAAGCTGGACATTTTACACGAGCGCATGAATATATTTTGGTATATACCAAGAACAAAGATGCTATAAATAATTTCTCTGGTGGAGAAGGAACAATAGATCATTCTGCTCTAAAAAAAATCTCCAAGAAAAATCCTGCTATAGATTTTCAATTCAAAGCTGGAACAAAGTTCATGGCAGAAGATGGGATAGAACTCACTGGTAGCTGGGGCGGTTCGGAGAAAACAGAGATTGTAGAAGGACGAATGGTTGCAGAAAATAATAAACTTAAGTATGACGTTACGTTAAGGGCAGGATTTGCTATGGTCAACCAAATGAGGACATGGTTTAATGGGCAAAATACAATTGACTCTAAAGGTCAGCATGTCACTGAATTTTATTTTAACTCTTCTGGAGTTCTACACTATGTAAAAGAAAAGTCAATCATAAATCCTCCGACAATAATAAAAGAGGTTGGCTCAACGAAAGTTGGTACAAATGAACTTGCTGCTATTTTTGGCAATACTGATGCTTTTGGATACCCCAAGCCTTTAGATCTTATAAAATATCTATTGAAATTGCATAAGGAAGATTCCGTTATTGTGGATTTTTTCGCAGGTTCTGGAACCACCCTTCACGCAACGATGCAGTTAAATGCTGAAGATGGAGGTCATCGCCAATGCATCCTTGTGACTAACAATGAGAACAACATCTGCGAGGAAGTTACATATGAACGCAATAAGCGCGTAATTGAAGGCTACACAAAACCTAATGGTGAATTCGTGGAAGGGCTGAAGGACAACAATCTCCGCTATTTCAAGGTTGGTTTTACTCCACGCGAGAAGACTGACGAGAATATGTTCCGACTTGCCAAGAATAGCGTGAACCTGCTCCGCATCAAGCATGATGTTTATAAAGAGAAGCAGTTTGGCGTGCTGGAGAATCCTTACAAGCGTTACCGTTATTTCGAGGAAGACGGTAAGCAGCTGCTGGTGATTCTTGACACAGAGTTGATAGGCGACATTGTTGAGCAACTCGAAGAAATTGAGGTCAGCAAGCCCATCCCCACCTATGTGTTCACGACGGGTGCATACCCCTTCACAGAAGACTTTGAATCGGTTGCAGACAAAGTGGAGCTTTATCCTTTGCCTCACGGCCTCTATCAGGCATGCGAAAGAAACATGCCCAAAATGGTTGACAAGGAGATAGAGAATCCTGAGGACATTTCACTGAGCGACGAAGAACAGGAAACGAGTATGGACGATCTAACCAAAGAGGAGGCTTGACTATGGAACTGAAACAATATCAGAAAGAGGCTGTAGAGGAACTGGTAAAGAAAACCAAGAAATACCTCGGCAACAAGACATACAAGAAAATCTATCTGGAAGCTCCTACGGGTGCAGGTAAAACTGTCATCGCGTCAGCAGCTTTAGAGGAGATAACGAGGAGTTTACCATACGACTACAACAGTATAGTGAACAAGGTGGCGTTTGTGTGGCTTGCGCCGAACAAGTTGCACGAGCAAAGCTACTTCAGCATGAAGAGTTACTTCAAATACACTAACGACATGCATCCCATCGTCTGGGATGAGTTGGACCATTCGCTTGGCTATTTGGAGCATGGTGACATTCTCTTCTTGAACTGGCAAAGCGTGAATAAGAGCTACAACCTCATCATGAACGACAATGAGCAGCGCAAGGGGTTGCCAGAAGTGATTAAGGCGACACGACTGGAACAGCAAACTCCCATTGTGGTCATCATTGACGAAGAACACGAAAGTGCTGGCCCTAAGGCAACTAAAGCTCAGGAATTCCTTGCACAAATTCATCCTGATGTTGAGATACGCATTTCTGCCACGCCTGATTATCCAAAGGACAACAATTATGAAAAGATTGTCATTGACAGGCATGATGTCGTGAAAGAGGAGATGATCAAAAAGGATGTGATGCTCAATCCTGATGTGGACACGCAAAAGGCTGAAGATGAAGGACTTGGTATTGAAGGTTACCTATTGAAGTTGGCTCTGTTGAAACGTGAGGAACTGAAGGCAAGATATGCCAAGATTGGGGGCATGATCAATCCGCTGTTGCTCATTCAGTTGCCCAATGACAACAAAAAAGTATCAGCCGACGACAATAAGATTGTGGATATCGTGAAGACTTACCTCGCCCTGCCACAGATTGATATCACCGAAGCCAATGGGAAGCTGGGGGTATGGCTGTCTGAGGACAAGAAAAACATCGACGACATTGCAAAAGATGACAACCTGACGGAGGTGATGCTTTTCAAGGAAGCCATCTCCAAAGGATGGGATTGCCCCCGTGCGGCAATATTGCTGATATTCAGAAAGACCGACAGCCGCAAGTTCACTATCCAGACTGTTGGCCGTATCCTGCGCATGCCGCAACAGAAGTATTACTCTGACGATACACTCAATCACGGCTATGTGTTCACTAATATTGAGAACAGATATATTGAGATAGAAAAGAGCGAAGAAGACTACATGCTCACAAGCGTTTCATCTGAGATTCGCAAGAATGTGACCGCCATTAGTCTGCCAGCCCAGTATGTTGGTGTTCATAAGGTGCAGAACGCATTAGGCTATACGTTCCGCTCTACGTTGCGCAAATGCTTTGAGGAAATGTGGGATTTGAATCAGCCCATACTGAACTTCCAAGGTTTTGCCGATGAGGACATCATCGACCCAACAAATCCCACTGAAAAGCCTGAAAAGAAACCCGAAGAGGGACAGAAGAACAATGTGCTTGCGAATAGGAATAAGATGGCTATGAAGGGCATAGACCTGGATATACATAAGCTCTATGTCACGCTGCCTAAGGACATGACCATCGAAGTAGAAGGTACTGGCGTCTACGAAGCGAAGAAAACCGCCTCTATAGCAAATACACAAGGAGAGGTAGACCGCATGTTCAAGAATTTCTGCTATTCAAACTTGATTCAATTCGACAAGCGCGACAGTACGTCGGCGCTGTCGAGTGCTTTAATTGAATTCATGGAAAAATATGTAGAGTTTGAAGAAAAGGAGGCCAAGAAAATCATCTTGTTCTGGAAGAACCGTCCAAAGTTTGTCTCGGTCATAAAGAAAGCGCAGGAAAGATATGCGAAGGACATGGCGAAGCGCCAGAAGGAGGCCAAGCAGACCGTTATTGATGATGTATGGACGATGCCCGCCATCAGAGAATATAAGGAAGATACTCACCATCAGGAGAAGGCCTATGCGCATGCTCTGCAGCCATACTACGAACTGAACGGAGCATCAAATCCCGAAAAGCGTTTCAGGGAGTTTCTGGAACAGCAGAATGAAAGCGTGGAATGGTGGTATAAGAATGGCGACTCTGGCAAGCAGAATTTCTCGGTTGTGTATACCAATTCACAGGGGAAGAAAGCCGGATTCTACGTTGACTTCATCATCAAACTTCGCAATGGGCGCATTTGTCTGTTCGACACCAAGTCGTCTACTGGCGATGCGGAAAGCGTGAACAAGCATAATGCACTTGTGGACTATCTGAATAAGTATAATGAAGAGAAAGGCACTAATATGATTGGTGGCATTATCATTGAAGATAACAGTCAGTGGCTCTATAGTCCTACATACATTGATAGTGCAGCTAATCATGCTGGCTGGAGTGCTTTTGCCCCAGAAGAATTGAACCAATAAAAACAAATAGTTATGCCAAGAGGATTAGACGGATATTTCATTAAGTATGGAATTACGCAGAGTGACTTGCAAATCATCGAAAGCACCTGCAACGTGAATGAGATTGTGCCCGAATGGATGGAGGAAGAGATTCTTGCTCCCTACCAGGCTCGTAAGAATGAAGGCAAGACGCTAGATGCGAATGCCACCTATCGGATTATCAGAGATGCGTTAAATAGACTATAGAAGAGTTATGCAGCTACAACATATTTACGCAGAGAACTATAAGACATACCGCCGGCTCGACCTTGACCTGCAAGTGAAGGGCGAACGCTCTATTATATTAATAGGAGGTGCCGGCGGTGGAGGTAAGACCACGCTTTTCGAGGCAATCTATGGTTCACTCTATGGATTGAAAATCCGTAATGCCAATGATTTCCGCAAGTTTGTAAACGATGGACTTCAAGACAAAGACGAGCAGACCATTATCCTGGAGATTAAGTTCACTGGCTATGTGCTTGGGCAACTGAAGAACTACAAGATGCGCAGAACCTACAAACTGATTAACAATCAGCCTGTGGAGAATATCCGACTGGATTTTGACAGCTCGACTTATAGTTATGGCACCCACACACCCAAGGCGGAACGTGAAGCCCAGGAACTGGAAGTAAACAAGATCATCAAAGCCAATCTGCCTTCGGAACTGAGTAATTATTTCCTGTTCGACGCCATGAAGACTGGTGAACTGGTGAAAGAAGAACAAATCAATCAGTTGATTAAGGAGAACATCCGCTCGGTAATGGGGTTCAGCAAATATCAACTGCTGAAAGAAGGTGCTCAGAAGTTGCTCTCTGAAGAGAATGCCAACCGCCTGGACAACGACCAGCAGAAAGCGGAATATCAACAGCTGGTGGCCAATAGAGCCGCAAAGGCAGCAGAATTGGCCCAAGTACAGGCAGACTACGACAAAGCCGTCCTCTTTTCAAATGAGAACAAGGAGCGTTATGAGCAACTACTGAATGGAGAACGCAACGACCAGCTGATAAGGGACCGCATCAAGAAGACGCAGGAAGCTATAGACTCTACAAAGAAAAAGCAAGAAAGCTATGCAGATCACTTAAAGGATTTTGCGTCGCAGTTGGAAACCGAGGTGTTTCTTCCTCGAATTGCCAGCATGCTGGAAGATGAGGTCAAGGAAATCATAGAAAAGAAAACAGAATTCCAGAACAGCCATAAGAGCTGGATGGGCGACAAGGAGACGCGTGATATTGTCAGTAAGATTGTCAACATCGTAGAGCGCACCTATCTGAAAGAAGGCGTAGTGAATGCTGATATGGTGTTCACCACACTTAAAAACGAATGGGAGCGTGACAGTGAGGGTCTCGACGTCTACAATTTCTTGGATGAAAGTGACATAGACATGTTGAAACGGCTTGTAGACACACGTTATGCCAATACATTCGGACCTCTCGACAGAGAGCGCGTGGCACTCAACCAAAGTGTTGAAGATCTGCCTGCACTTAATAAGAGAATAGACGAACTAAGAACCCAACTGATAGGTGATGATTACACCATCATTAAAGAGTATGAACGGAATGAAGGCAATCTTAGCCAGCTCCGTGATGCACTGAAAGAAAAGAAGGGTGAACTGGAGAAGATTGACAAGAAGATTGACCAGTATGATGTTCAGGTGACTCCGACAGACGATCCCCGATATGACATCCTGAAGAAGCTCCCAGAACTCTTTGACCAACTTTCAGAGCGACTACTGGCTGCAAGGAAGTCGAGCATCGAACAGCGCATGAAGGAGTATCTGAACAAAAACCTGATTGCCTATAAGGATGTAATTTCAAAAGTTGAATTGGCAATTGACAAGGGGGAAATTTCGTTCAAGATGTTCCATATAAAGGGTAATGAAATCAATTTGGACCAACTGAATGCCGCCTCAAAGCAGGCCTTGATGCAAGTGCTGCTGAAAGTGCTTTACGAGTTGGGTGATTATGATCCTCCTGTGATGATTGATACCGTCATGGGCGTTATGAGTCTTGACTACAGAGACGCATTGCTGGAAAACTACTTCCCCAATCTGGCCAGTCAAACCATTCTGTTGAGTACGGATGTGGAGATTACTGCTGAGCACGGATTCCCCATGCTCAAAGACAGCATTGCCAGAGTTTACACGCTGCATCGTGATAAGGTGGAGCAGTGTACGAATGTGACTGAGGATTATTTTGGTTTGACACTATAAAGAGAACGCCTTATGATTAATATAGAATTAGAGAAAGCAAGAAAGCCTGAAGGTATAGACAAAGAACTGTTGGACGTAAAGAAACTTCTGGAACAACGGCTGAACCTCACCCACTATTCACGAAATATTCAGAGTGTTTCGCTGCAAAGCAACGTCGTGCTCAGAATTTGCTTGATGGTAGGCCTACAAGATAAGGGAACGCGTGAGATTTCAGAAATCCAAAAACTGCAGATAACCACTAATTCTGGCCGATATACGCCAGGTTTCTTCGGCATAGTCTGGAACGACCTGCCAAGATACATCACGACCTTGATCCGTTTGCGCTATAAAGATGTTGATATTGACTGGAGTATAGCTAATAATGTATCTCGTGTTTTACAATACGAAGCTCTGCGTGGGCGGGACATTCTAATGAAAGGCAATATTGATGACTGGCTCACCTTTGTCCCGACTGGCGTGAAAGGTGGAGGCAAAAGAGGTATTCCTGAACTGAGACTTTACATTGGCAAGTATGGTAATGACAATGAAGCCTACATTGACATCAATGCACGGAGCATTCCCAACACGCAGATAGTAATAGCAGGTTCTACAGGTTCAGGTAAGACAAATTTACTGGCTGTTCTAATTAATCAAATTAGAAGTATCTCCATGGATTCCGCCTATCCTGTAAATTTCTTGCTCTTTGACTATAAAGGCGAATTCTCTGACCCTCAGAATGCCAGCTGGCTCAGTTATTTCAACGTAAACTCAGACTGCATTTTGAATCCGCTGAAACAAGCATTGCCTTTTAATCCCTTCAAAGATATGACTGGCAAGACTATCAACGAGATTAACCTCTATGCATCCACACTCTCTTCAGCGCTTATTTCTGTCTTTGGGGCCAGAGTAAGTGCTAACATGGAAGATATGCTTCGATCGGCAATCAATAAGGCATATACTGACGGGAAGGGAGCACCAATTACTTTTGCTGATGTTCTTAAGAACTATAAGGGAAATGACCCTGACCGATACGACACCGTCATCAGTTCTTTGAATCAGCTAATTGATGCTCATATTTTTAAAAAGAGTGATGATATTGACTTGATGAAGAACAGCTACATCGTGAACTTAGGGCAATATCCTAAAGACGGGCCAATAGCAAAAGCCATTGTCTATTTCACGATTTCAAAACTCAATAATATTTATGAGAATTTGCCCGTTCAGGCAAAAGATGATGAGCGGGTAGAACTTCGCCACTTCACCATCATCGATGAAGCCCACTACATGCTATCTTTCAAGAACGAGCCCCTTCGCAATCTGATAGCAGTAGGTAGAAATAAGGGCATGAGTATCATTCTTGCTACTCAAGACATGGAGAGTTATAAGAATGATTATTTTGATTTCTATACCAATGCCTATTATCCCATCATCATGAAGCAGCAAAGCATAAATAATAGCATCATCAGCGGTTTGTTTGGTGGAAATACTCAAGAGACGAACGAAATCCGCCAAGCCATCAGCGATTTGCAATTGGGCGAACTTATCATAAAAGATAATGAAGCTACGAAATTAGGAATGGGTAAGCGATGGAAAAAGATTAAAGTAACACATTTCATATAGTCATACATATAAATCTACTATCAGTTTGAAATAGTAAAAGTAATTTTGTACTCGTAAGACATTTAAACAATATTCGTATGAACGCAAGTAAAGCAAAAATCGGCGACATTTTCCAGAATAGCCGTCTGTTAGTAATCCCGTATTTCCAACGCTCATACGTTTGGAAAGAACAGGACTGGGAAAATTTTACAAAGTCAATAGACTACCTGCAAGAGAATGCAGCGCCCTATTTCTTTGGTTCTATCATTCTTAAAAAAGACGAACATGGCAAAGACGTTTCTGAACAACACATTGTCATTGACGGCCAGCAGCGTATAACAACGATGGTTCTTTTTATGAAAGCCCTTTCCTTAAAAGCTGGTAAGGGACTAGATTTCAAGTTCCAGTTTGTTCTGGATAATCCTACTTTTACACCGGTAGTTAAGCACAACAAACACGACAAGGCAGCATTCTTGGAAATCCTGAAGACTGAAACTCCTAACGCCCAAATTAACTCTAAGGGTAATATTGTTAATGCTTACCGATACTTTGAGAAATATATTGCGGACAAGTGCCCTTCGCCTTTTTCTGCTTCAGAATTATGGAAGGCCATGATGTATTATATTACTTTTGTAAAGATAGAACTTGACCAGGACGATGATGAGCAAAAAATTTTTGATACCATCAACTCGCTTGGTGTTGATTTGACAACAGGTGAACTTCTAAAGAACTACTTCTTTGATGAAAATAATGAGGATGTTTATGACAGAAAGTGGAGTCCTGTATTTGATTTAACGACTGAAGACAATGCATACTGGACTGGTGAGCTGACAAAGGGAAGAATCAAAGACAATAATACAGAATTGTTCTTCTATGCTTATCTACAAATCAAAATGCAAGACAAAACTATCGGAATATCTACCGAAGACCGCAAAAAGTACCGTCACCGTGACAAGAGCATGTTTGACAACTACAAAGAGATGATTAAGAAATACGACCTTAACAAGGATGAAATCATTGATGAAGCGATAGAATATGCTACTATTTACAAGAACAACTTCAACATCGAAGTACTGGACAATGGCCTTTCTGCCACACCATCATTCAAGCGAATCAGTGCTTTAATGTATGCTACTAGGTCAATGACTATGGTACCTTATTGTCTGTACATCTTGAAGAATGTAACAGACATTGCTGAGCAACAAAGGATTTTCGACTATCTGGAAAAATACATGATGCGCAGATTTGTATGTGGTTCAAAAAACAATAACTACAGTGATTTCTTCTCTGAAAATATGATAGGACAAAGTATAGATTCTTTCACAAAACTCAAAGACTATATAGAAGCCAAACCGTATTCAGACAATTTGGCAATGCCTACCGATGCAGATATCGACAATGCGGTAGCAAATTTGTCTGCAGGCCAAAACACCCAGATTATTCTTTACATGCTTGAGTCAAAACTGAATTCACTTGCCGCTACAGGGTATAGTTCTGGCTACAATAACTACATTCTTGATAACGTTATGCCAGTAAAGGATTGTCCAAATTGGCCACTAAATGGACAGACACAAGAAGAGCGTAAAACTTTGGCTACAAATCTAGGTAATGTCATTCTTATCCATAAAGACAAAGGGCTTGCATCCAAAGTTAAGACAGAATCCTTTAATAACAAGAAAAAGATTATAGAGGATGATATAAAGGAAGTCGAAGTTTCGAAGAACATTCTAAATCCTCAGGTATGGACGGAAAATATGATAGTGACGCGTGCAAATTGGCTTGCAGAAAAGATAAAGAATGTTTGGAATGTATAGGAATAATACGGCAATCCTAACTCAGACTTCATGAACGGTAAAAGCCATTTCCCCTCAAACCACCAAGGATTTGAGGGGAAAGTTTTTGGATGCTACAACTAAGCCACACGCTATAGCAAATATTATTCTTTGGCCTTGTTTTTGTGGCTTGATGAGGTATATATGTATTGTTATCTTTATGCATATAGTTCACAATTAAAGACCTGAGAGAAGCTATTATAATTCTGGTCATTGGAATTATAATCTTCTATGATGGCAAATCGGATTTCCCGGAATAGATTCTGAAACTCCGTTTCGTTCAAGACTTGTTTAAACAATTTTGCCATATGGTTTGGGGGGTTATTAAAAGCTCCACAACCAAAGGCACCCAAGACAAGACGGTGCTGACCATTATTATAAGCGATACGCAGAATGGCTCGAATTTTACGAATAGTACCATCTGTTAATTTTGGAGGTATACAGTCTACTTTATAAGGAAGACGATAGGCTGCTACAGCCACAAAGTTGACACGCCAAGGAGAATCAATAAGCTGATAACCATTTGCCTGAGTATCACGGAATATAGTCACACCATGAGAGTAGATTCCTCCAAACTCTCCTAGCGGATAGCAGTGTCTGGGGTTCTTGGGTATTCTATAGTTGGTATAACTATCGAACGTACTGGCATACTGATAAAGAAAACGATAGTAGTCAGAACAGCGGAAAAGATACTCTTCCTGAGCCCCAGCACCTCCAAGGACACCACCTCCCGGGTTTTTGGAACTAGCCATGTTCAGCACACAAAGATCGTCGGTGCCATCGGCATTCAACATATCATGAGCACAGGCCAAACAATCTTGTTTCACGACTCGGATAACTGTATCATATTGAGGAACAGGATTCTTTATTGTGATTTCATTTTCACAAAAGACGTTATCACGGAGTGCATTGGGATTTAAGACCAAAGATACACGTTTTCCTGTACTACTAAAATAATGGTCGTCGGAAGTCAGTGCTAAAGTGGATTTAAACACTTGTTGCTGGACCGGTCGGGTTTCGTGCATTTTCTTGGCCTCTTCAAATTCTTCCAACCAAGATTCGCCATACCAGCTATGGGAAGCAATATGGTCAGCCTCACGGATTAAATTGCATAATGGACTAGACAACGATTTCTGGTATTCGTCTTTATACTGATTGAGTGAAAGCTCATGCTCCCCCATGTGCCACCAAATGGCCTGTTTTTCTTCTTCATAAAGTTTCAACCCCAACTGTTCAAGGATTTCAACTGAATGAAGTCCGTGTTTGCCATTTTGGGGAACACCTGTACTTATAGGATTACCATTATAGTCTAAGGAATACTTGTCAAATTTGCAAACATCGTGTAACAAAGAACAAAGACTCACACTTTGAAGTGGGATTTTTGCAATTTGATTAAGCTTGAGCGCTTCCTGGTATACCTGCCAAGAGTGTCTAGCTAACCCACCCCTAAAACTGTTATGCCACTTAACTGAGGCTGGAGTGTCATAGAAATGTACATCTCTCAGCCATTTTATCACATTCTCATAGCCTTCCCTTCCTGTGTCGGAAATAGCATACTCAATTTTCTCTTGGTATTTCATCGCTAGTTTATTTTACATAAAACATATAATTGTGGATAAAATATCTATGGTAATAAATATTTCTTCGCATACTCGGCAGCATATTGTTTGAGAGGTTCGCCTTCGAGGATCGTGATGTGGTTGGCGAGGCCGATGTAGAAACGGCCGATGCCTTCGAGGCGGCAGACGTCGGTATCGAAGTACCAGATGTTCTCGTCGCCCTTGTGGCTTTTGAGATAGTCTTTGGCACGGGGGAATTCTTCGACAAGGAGGTTTTTGGCCATGAGGTCGAGCTGGAGCGAGATGTGGATTCTCACATTATCGTCGGACATGTGGAACACATCGACAAAGACGGGCTTGTGGCGATCGGTGTTAGTCCAAAGTTTATCGGGAAGAATCTCAACATAGCCGATACGGTTGAAGTTGAAGACGCGTGTACCCTTCCTATTGATGTCGTAAGCTACCACGAGATTGTCTTCGGGCTTCACATCATAGGGCTCGATTAAGCGGTCTTCTACCCCACCGCTATTGTTGGAAGCATAGCCGTGAAGGATGGCGCAGCGTTTCTGGGAGTAGGCTTGCTGCAAGAGTGAGATGGCTGCAGCACGATTTTTGTTGGTGAACACCTTGCGGTCGAGCATCTGCAGGCGAAGTTGTTCTGGCATAATACGCGATTCGGCATTGACGCGGAGATAGGCTGTGCCGTTAAGCTCGACCACACGATAAGGATGTGGATCGACATGGATGGCTACAACTTTATCGTCGTAGAGTGACTCAATGCGAAGATACGGGAGGGCATCGACTCCGAAATGTTTTTTGGCGATGTCCTGTACGTAGCGCATATAGGAATCAATGGTCGGGGTCTTTAATTGGCGCATATCGTTCTCTATGCCAACGACATAGCCCTGATCATTAACACCGAGATAAAGGATGCCTCCAGTGGTGGAATTGAGGAATGCGCACACTCCTTTCATCACATTCATGCTCTGGGTGTATTCGTCGGGCTGCATGTTGTTGTCGGGCGGGAAGACGATGGAGGTCTTGAACTCCAGGGTGCCGCTCTCCACACCAAGGTAGATGCCGTTGTCGGCCTCAAGGTTGGTGTCGTTCTCTGTCTCAATAGAGAGGGTACGGATAATCTCACGACGAATCACGTTAAGGGCTGAACCTGAGAGCGTGTCCTGCATGGAGTTGGCTGTCTGTATGAGTCGGGCCAAACGGGCCAACTGGGGCAGATCGTCCTCGAAATCGCTGATGGCCCTGGCCAGCCTTTCAGAATTTTCCTTGCGGCCATACTCTTTCAGCAGGTCGATAATGGAAAGGCGGATGAGTGTGGCTGTGGCATAGCGGTATTCCTCTTCGGGCTGAAGCGTGATGTCGCTGATGCTTTCACCATTGACAAACTGGATAAGTGCGCGAAGATAGGTACGGGCGAAGCTGATATAGGAGGCAGCCAAGTCGTCGCCTACCATCTCGGCCATGACATTGGCGTTGGCCAGACAGCAGAAACGGTCAGAGGGTGTCAGCAGGGACTTCTGATATTCGAACAGCAGTCGGAGCAGCAATCGGAGCAATACGGGACTGAGTTCGGCCGTATCTTCTTCTGGTCGCTGGTATACTGGCGGCTCTGTGCTTTCTGCAAAGGCGCGGATACAGTCATGACGGGCAGTCTTCTCGTCGAACCAGTCCTTCAGATCATCACTGAGGTCTTCACGGACAAAGCCTCGCATGAGTCCGTAGTAACTGCCCTTACCATAATCATTGATGGAAATGAAAGCGAAGTCGCCATGATGGTAATGGCCTTTGACATCGGTTCTTACGGCTACTCCGCTGTCGGTAAGCCAGGCCAAGTAATTGGGCTGTTCGTCGATAACCATAGCCAGTGCGTAACTGTCATCACTGTCCATCATCTGACGGGTGTCTTCCACAAAGAAGCTCACCAACTGTTTCTCGATGCTGAACACACCATGGAAGGGATTCTTGACTGTGGCTGTCAGATAGTCGCCAACATGGAAGTACTTGTAGAGTTCGTCAGTATAGTAATATACGATGCTGGTGCGATCATACTTGATGGTGCCCTCAATCTTCTGATAGTTGGGGTCGACAGTCTCTACACGTACGACATGATCAGTGCTCAATACTCGCACGATGACTTCATCGCCTTCATCGTAAGACTTGAGCTGGCGCACAGTGGGTTTGTTCTGCACTTTGGCCTGAGAGAGAATAAAGTCTTTGGTATACTCGTCCATGTCCTTTACGCTCTTCTCGAGACTTTTCTTCAGTTTCTCTTCAGACCGTGTTCTCAGGGTAATGCCTATCCCTGTGTCGAGTGAGTCGGAACCAGACTTTAAGAGTTTCTTGGCTTCGGACTTGCCTTCGTAGGTCAGCATCAGGTTCTCACTGGTCAGAATGGCTGTTCCATATTTGCTCAGGACCTGAGGCTTCGAAAGGGGTACTTCGAATTTAGCGAGTTTGCAGGCATTGTGGACAAAGAGTTCTGTCCCTATCTTCTCGAGGTCTTTCCATGTGAATCCAAGGGAGGTTACTTTCTCATGGCGGACTCGTTGCATGACAGTTCTGACGATGAGATCGGAAAGGGTTGGGTTCATCTGACGCAGACAGTTCATGAAGGCTACATAGGCCGGCAACGCCAGGGGATTGTCGCCATCGGCCAACAGATAGGTGGCCAGCATGCTGACATTGGATGAGAGCTGCTGACGTTCCTGTTCGTCGGCAAAGACAGGGCGTTCGGAGATGTCGCGCATCAAATCGCTGATACGCTCTCGAAACAGTTCGATGGTAGTGGTGTAGAATGCGTCTCTCCCACTCTGCTCTGCATTATCGCGCAGATAGCTCTGCAGCTTGGCAAAGTTGTCGTCGATATACTCTTTCTTCAGTTCCAGCCAAAGTGGCGTCTTCTCGGTTGTAGCCATAGGTTCTCAAGTTTGTGATTGCAAAAATAAGCATTTCCCCTCAAACCGCCAAAGATTCGAGGGAAAAAATATTATTGTTTAGCCTTAGTGATGATGGCCTTGGGGATTCCGACGGTGTATTCGACATCGTCCATGTTGAGGTCGGCATCCATGTGCTCGTAGAAGAAGTCGCGGGCTTCATCGTCATCGAGACCGCTGACGTAATCGTCGAGCCATTCGGAGAAGGCTTCATTCTCTGCATCTTCAACTTCCTCTTCGTTCACCTCCTCATCTTCTGCGTATCCATTCTCCTCTTTGTTATACTCGAAGGTAAAACCGCAATTAGCTTTGCAATATTCCTTCAGTTCTTCGACATCGTACTCGTAATAGCCATTGTAAAAGCCTTCCCAGAGCCAGTGAAGTTCCTCTGCGTTGTAGGCCATATCGCGATAGGCGTCGTCGAGTTTCTCGTAGATGTCGGGATAGAGGTTTTCGAGATCGAGTGCCTCGACATCGGTGGTACCTTTCTCCTTGATCAGCTTGACCAGGATATCAACTTCTTCGTCGGAGAGTTCTACTGCGCTCTCTCCGTTGACTGTTACAGCCCCATGATGGGACATTCCGAGACATTGCTCGCTTTCAATACTGTAAAGTGCCATATTCGTAAGTGTTTATAATTGTGTTAAGTATGCTATATTTACAAATCAAAACGGATTAAAGTAGTATAATCAACGTGATTCTTACATTTAGAGTCTGGACACATCTTGTTGAGCTCTTGCTCAAATTCCTCACGAGTGCATAATGCTAAATCTTCTAATTTCATGATCTTACAGTTTATTGTTACTACTTTTTCTATAATTGTCTCTAAGGCAAATATGGCAAAGTGGCAGGAATTTTAAAAGGCTTTTAATATGTATGAAAGAAAATTCCCCTCAAACCACAAAGGATTTGAGGGGAAATGATATTCAGGGGGTTCAGAATTTTGAGATCGGTAATACTTTGATTGTGTAACCGTCTTTCTTTATGGTGCGCTCGTCTTCTTTGGTCACAATGGTGAGATTATCGCATTTCAGTTCTCCTGCACATTCTACAATGCTGTCAACTTCGCGTTTCTCTGTCTTGGGGCTGCTCAAGTCATAACATACTTGCACCAGACGCTCAACGCGGGTTCCTTTACGTAATACGAAATCCACCTCCTTATCGTTGCGCGAACGATAATAGAACATGGTCTTTTCGGAATCATATCCTTGGCGTATGAGCTCTATGAATACTTGATTTTCGAGTAAGCGACCAAGGTTTTCACTCAATGAAAAGGCTTTGGCGGCAACAAATCCATTATCAACTACATAAACTTTTCTTGGAGCCTTCTTCATCAACTTCAACTTATTGTTATAACGCGACAAATAGTAGAACAAGTATGGCTCATGCAGATAGTCCATGAATTTCTTGGTAGTGTTGACACTCGAAAAACCCAGTTCTTTCGACAGTTCATTGGCACTTAACAGATTGCAGAAGTTTGATACCAGATACATGGCAAGATTGTTTAAGTCTGTGATATTGCGTACATTATGTCGCTTGGCTACATCTTTCCACACGATGGAATCGAACAACGTATCAAGATAGCTGCGAACCAGTTGTCGGGAGGCCACCACTTCAGGGTAGCCGCCATTTCTCATATAGTCATCTGTCAGCACCTTACACTCGGCGTCCTGTTCCGGCTTTAGATTGTGGAGCTCTAGTTTGTTCCAATCAAAAAATTCTTCAAGGCTAAAAGGAAGCATCTCAACTTGCAGATACTTACCTGTCAGTACCGTTGCCATTTCGCTCGACAGCATCTTGGCATTACTTCCTGTGATGACCAGATTCTTCCCTATTCTGTAGAGCTCGCTGACCCACATGTCCCAGCCCTCAAGATTCTGAACCTCATCGAGCAACAGATAGTCATAGCCTGGATAGACATCATCAAGCATCCTCATAACCAGATTTGCATCCCATGCGTCCAATAGCTGCTGACTATCGAAGTTCAGATAGGCAAAGTTCTTGTCACGCAACATCAGTAAAGCCTGAGTCGACTTACCTACACGACGGGGGCCAGTAATCAACTTGATCAGATGACTGTTTAGCAGCATGTCTTCATCATGATTACTTCTACGTGTCAGATACGGACGTGAGAGTAACTCGTCACGTTCCTTTCGTTGGTTGAGAACTATTGTCTTCATATCCTTTATTTCTAATTTTTCGTGCAAATATACAACTTTATTTTCAATTACGCAAGTCTATTGCACAAAATATACACTATTTTATGCAGTACAAAGTATAAATTGCACAAAATTTCCCCTCAAATCCTCGGTGGTTTGAGGGGAAATTTATAATTGATATACCTGTCGCATTCTTAAAATTTTGCATTCGATATGCAAAAAAGTGTTCTAGAATTTGCGAACATTTGAATAATATTTGTATCTTTGTACCCAAATGATAGTAACATTCGCAGAAACATATCAGAATTGTCAAACCATTATAAATAAGGAGGAACAGAACATGATTACACTGAAAGGAAAGGATCCAAAGATGATTGCCAATAACCTGAAACCCTTTAAGCTAACCCATCCAGGTGAGGTTTTAAAGGACGAATTGGAGTTTCGCGGAATCTCCCAGCGAGGTTTGGCCAAGAAAATGGATATTTCTTATTCTGCGCTCAATGAAGTACTGAATGGAAAACGAGCCCTAAATCCAGAGTTGGCTATGATGATGGAAGCTGCACTCGGAGTAGATGCAGCCCCGCTTTTAGCCATGCAGAATGAATACGATATGCAGATGGCAGAGCGCAATGAAACATTTATGGAAAAACTCAAGCATCTTCGTCGCATAGCCGCAATCTTCTGATAAGTGGTTAACTATCCCCCTCAAATCCTCGGTGGTTTGAGGGAATGTTTAGTGTGTAGTGAGGAAGTGGTTGATGTCTTTGATCAGACTCCTGACCTTCTCCTCAGTCAGCTTTTATTTCCGAGCGATGTCATACAAAGCAATTCGGTCCTGAAAAAAGCCATATTTTACCAAACTTAAACATATCACTTATACATATAAAAATGCGATCAACTTCAGATCGTAACCCTATATTAGTAGACGAAAAATCCTAAATACGAAACTATGACATTGAAATCATTTGAAGAACTGGAGTTTTTGCTTAACGATGAAGAACGCAAGGCATTTTACGGATGGAAAGAGTGTAAAGACGTGCTGGCACAGCGCCCTAACTACATGATGACGCAGCAGAGGATAATGCCCTACTTGCCTATGTGGATGAAAAAGAATGTGATTGATGCAAGAGAACTATTTGATTGCAATAATACGAGCTATGGCACTAGATTGCTTTGGAACCACGTATTGACGCTTACTTTGGGCAAGACCCATAAGGTGACGTTTGCCATACTGGATGATAAGTATTGCTTGGACCGAATGAAGCAGGTTTTGCAGAAAGTAGTTGAGACCTACAGCGACTTGTGCCGACTTTACAAGGCCTACGGACACCCAATGACGCTTGTTAGCATGCAGACGGATGATTTTGGTATGTTGCTGCCCCCAACCTTTTACGACGACACACTGAACGATATTGAGATGACTGTGGGTACACGCGACGAGGCACACTTGACCATCTCTATTAATGAGATGATAGAAGGACTGGCCCAACGCCCCATGAGCATGATGGACTTTGTAGAGATGAGAAAGGAGTATATTAACCATGCCGACAAAGAGAATGCCCCCCACTTTAACGCATGGTACGAGGAACACCGTACAAAGCTGCTGAACCACACAGAAAAGGTGTGCAAACTGCTGGGAAAGACTGGCCATAAGTATTATGTGGCGCCTATGTGGAACTGCATAGACATTTATATGGGCGAGAGCCGCTATTGGGGACGTGAGTTATGTGTGAAGATTGATTTGGAAGAAGACGTACACCATGTGGAAGACCTTAATAGGGTGCGCCCCATGATTGATAACATAATAAAGAAGACTGCCGCAGAGGATTTTGCCTTTGGCGTTAAAAAGATAAATGCCGAGGTACAAACTTGCGACCGCGTGGCAGCAGAGAACAGTTATGCCAAAGCGGTATAACCGTTAAATTATCTTAAATGTTTTCGGATATTTTCGAATACTTTACAAAATCGGCCTAAAAACTGACCTTTTGGGAACATATATATGGAGGGGGTTATGAAAAACATACCCGATCTTAACTTATTAATCCTTTAAAACTGTCTTAATCAATGAGTAAATGTATCTGTATTACCAACAACTGCAATGACATCCAGACCCGCAACAAACTTGTAGAGGACAATCTAAGCTTCGTCTTTTGGTGTGCTGATGAGTTCAGCACATATAATGTTCCCCGCGAGGAACTCATCTCTGCCGGCAATGAGGCTTTGATTGAATCTGCCAATCGCTTCGACCCTACCTACGGAACTCACTTCATCTCCTATGCCGTACGCAACATTAGGCAGAGCATGTTTGACACTGTCAATGAATATTATCAGACGGTACACATCCCCAGCAACCGACTCAAGGACATCAAGTTCCACTATGAGTCGTTCGAGGTCTTCGACTCTCCCTATGCCGATGGAGACGATGATGATTATCTCGCACCACAGAACAGACTTCATGCCGAGCCTACCACCTCGCAGACTGAACTGCTTTACGGTGAGGAGTGCGAGGCTCTGCGCCATTTCCTCTCGCAGCACCTCTGCACCTCGGAGGTGAACTTCCTCATGGACTACACCCTTATGAAAGTCTCTGGCTACAAGCCCAAAGATCTCGCAGAGAATCTGGCCGAGAAACACCGCCTCCCCACCCGATTGGTAAAGAGTCGTCTGAAACCATTGCTCAAGAAAGTCAACGACCTACACCTCTATGCTGCCTATCTCAATCAGGCAGCATAGCATCCCCCAAAGATTCCGGCTGATACCCACTCCAGATCATCGACATTCTGGAACAAACCGCCACGGAGATCTAAAACAAATGGAGACGGTTTCTTAAGAATGCAATGAATTCGGTTGAGCGACTGGTATGGGGTTTCTCATTGCGATAATGCCAATGTGGGCTATATATACATATGTCCAAACCGTATTGCTTCTTGATACGCTTGACCTGACGGACGAAATGCCTGCCATGACAGAAGAATCCGTCGAAGAACACTCCATCAATAGTACGGACGTAATGGTGGATCATCTCGTGGACCAACAGTTCCCTGAGCATGTCCTCATCCAAGTCGATACTTTTTGATATCCAGATATGCCCCATCTTCTTGCCCTTTGGAGTAGTGTCGGTCATGTATCTGCCAAACACATCGCGCATGTAGGTATAGGTAAACCGGCACATCGGCAGCTCGTTGTTGAAATAGAGTTTGTTATACTCTTCAAATTTCTGTTTCAGGAGTTCCTTCGTTATTTCCATAATTTATTAGTTTTCTTTTATCCGTTCAGCAAGTTTGATACATCTGCAGGATTAAGTGCCCATTCGTAGGTATATGCTTCGTCGGCATCCTCTGCACGCTCTACTAAAGTCAGGTTCTGAGCCTTGGCTTTCATATCCAGGAGTTCACCGACAGAGAGCTTGGACTGCAGCTTGTTGAGCAATGCAGTAACAGACTTGTGGTCGAGTCCCTTTATCGTCTGGCCCATGAACGGCATCTCGAGCCAGATGATTTCACGCTTGGCAACATCAAGCACACCGAACACCAGGCCTTTGGAAAGGTTGCCTTCGCTGATGCGAACCATATGCTGTACGCAAGACGGGTCGTATGCCACGCCATTCTCTTCAGAGACCTCCATCGGATTGGCGGAATCCATCCAGCCAACTACCAGGTTAGGCACGAGCGCCCCGATAGAGAAAGCGTTGCAGGTGAAAGTGACATACTTCGCATCTGCAGCCTCAAGTTCTGGCAGCGACAATTCGATGTACTCTGCCGTACCAACCATTTCCGGAATGGTTTGGATATCTCCTGAATGCTGGGCACCCACGCAAGTCAAATTAAAGTAAGCACATTCTTCAGTCCGACCGTTTTTCAATGCAATCTGGGCACTCAAGTCCATATCGAGATGCTGAGCATGCAAGCCTTTTCCCCACTGGAGGAACAGGCGGACGGCATCGCCTTCTACAGGGAATCGGGTTCCCATTAAGGCGCACGAAAGATCCTGAACCGTAGTGGAACGGTCGCCTATACTGACAGGAATATTGTACAGAGCAGGATCGATGAAGATGGTCTTCGTCTCTGTCTGCTGGGCAGCGAAACGTCTTGCCATCGAAGCCCTGTAAAGTTCATCAACATGAGCAACCATTGCTTGGCGTTCAGTATTGTCATAGAATCTCAACAACTTATTCGAACCAATCTTGTGGGTTACGCCAGTAATGGGGCGAGCCAGGCGTTCCACTTTGGGATTGAAATATGACTCTGCAGCGTTTCCAAGCGATAGGAGCAGACGAGCTGGTAATTTGTCGGCCACTTCGTTGAAAGCAGCGAGCGTCTTTTCACTTCCGAAGCGAAGCATCGTAGCAAACAAACAACGGGCGAACATACCTGGGCGCTCCTTCAGCAACGTCAAGGTCTTTTCGGTTATCAGGTCGGCATATTCATTCTTGGTGTTAATCTCCTCCATCATTTCCCTGTTCTTGCTTATCATCGTGGCTAAGGGATTGCCAGCAAACAAACCAGGCCTCTCTTTTATCTTAGTAAGGGTACTGGCTGCCTCGTATTCTAAACGGGTTTGGTCCAGGCGGCCCTGCCAGGTGGAATAATCCTGCTTGTAGAACACATCAAGGAGCTCTGCCAAGTGCTCGAACCCTTTCTTATGTGAATACTCTCCCAAACGGAGGGCACGAATCATGCGTACCCACATGCCACGCTTGGGATTCATGTTCTCAGCAGCCTGTCTGGCTGTCATCGGAATGGCATTCAGCCAGCGTGCTGTACGCGAACAGGCCTTGCGGTTGTATTTCAGTTTCAGTTTTTCTCTCATCTTTCTGCCAGCATTTGCTCTACGATTAAGCGGTCCACATATGTGGGAGTACAACTTGCGGGCATGGGCTATAAGCGTCTTCGGTTCAATAATCTGCACCAAGCCGGTCTTTTCATACCAAAGGTAGCGAAGTATATCCGCAGGTGTCTTCAACAGCTTGATAGCCTCGTCGGCCTTATCCTGTTCTACCAACAGTTTGACTACGAGCATAGCCGTTTCTTTCATGGTAATAATGGTGTCCTCGGGCAAAAGGAACTCGCGGAGCAGCAGATCGAGCGACTCCTTCTGGGTTCCGTCAAGCGGGGTGGCTGAAGCCAAAAGGGATACGAACACATGCTTCATGTCATCAACAGTGAACAGTCGCAGTTCCTCCAGCTTGCTGACCTGTCCATGATAGACAAAGCCGGCAGTCTCAAACGGTGTGCCACAGAACGGGCAACCATTATAACGCTCAATGGGGAATGTGCCCTCAGGGATCAAGTGACCACATGGAAGCGTCGTACCCTTGAATCCTGCCTCTTCGCCAAAGATATTGGCAATAAGTGTAATTAAATGGTCGGCTAACGTCTCACCAGTAGGCACGTTCCATCCTTTGACAAGCGGTGCCCAGTTGAGTTCAACGCCCATCACCTCGTTGATACACTCGGTGATCTCTGCAAGTCGGTCTGTCGTTACTGCATTCAGGGCATGAAGAAACTCTTCGCTGACGCAGAACCCTTTTTCCTTCAATGTGGCTACGAATGCCATTACAGGCACCGAAGCCTCAGACATCATGTGGATATCCTCACGGTTGATGTCGAGGAACACTGCGTGGTAACGTAAAGCAACTCTTGTCAAAGTTTTGTTATTCATAACGTTTTTCATTTTATAGGTTATAAAGAGAAGGTAATTGAACAACTAGTACTAAGATCGATGAAGAAAGAAGTAAGCCGTTCTTGACCTTCTCTATTTATGGGTGGTGAACGAGATCTGTCTGATGCTCGTTTCTGCTACTAATATAGTGATTTGAAATGAATTAATCGGTGTTTTTATATGTATAATAAGTGTGTTCAGTCATTTAGTCATTTTGATTTTCCGAATCCGGAAAGATCAAGTCATGCCGCAAGGAGGGCCTTTCCCTCCTCACGTACAATTCTCATAAAGTAGGCCATCTCACGGTCGGTTAAGTGGTGTTTTCTCTTAAATTCTGCAGTAGTCAAGCCTTGCTGCATCATTTTCGCGTAGTCTTCAAAAAGCAGGTCTACTCCTTTAAAGTGTTTTTCTTTTAGGCCCTGCTTTATGGCTTCGTAGGCGTATTTCATACTGGTATACCAGTCTGCGGTATAGCCAGGGCGTGCACCTAAAAAACTCACTTCAACGGTATCAAAATGGCTCACTCCATGTTTAAAGTGGTCGTTAACCGTCTTTCTTATCTCGTTCTCAATATGCCATGTGGCATAAGTAATAAACTTACAGCCTAAGCGCGCATCAAAGTTTTCTGCTGCTATAATCATGCCTATATTGCCAGCCATTATCAGGTCTTCCAAGCGTGCGCCACACCAGCTGTACTGCTTAGCAACTCTTACCACGTAGCGCAGGTTTCGCTCAACCAACTCGTTGCGTGCATCTATATCCCCAGCTCGTATTTTTAGCCAAAGGTTATACTCTTCTTCTTTCTGTTTCTTGTTAAGTCCAGCCAATTCTTTATCGGTTAACTCCTTTTTGTTTTTTGGCTCTGGCCACAATTTGTTAATTTCAGCCAAATAGGTGTCAACACTCTTTGTGCCGCGTTCAATAAAGTAAATCGTCTCAAGTTTGTTTTTAATCATAAAATTAGTTTTATATTAATAAATAATGTGTCGTAGCATTGATGATCTCAAAACTTTGAAAAGTGATGACATCACCAACCGTGAGAGGGTGGAGTGAGATTATAGGCCTACCTATATCTTATTGTGTATCAGTTAAGTAGAAGAGCGCTGAACCTTAACGTTCGTCGGCAAGGTAATAAAACAGTTTGAAATAACCAATTGTTTTTCCGTATTTAACACTAGCTTAACATATCAACAAAAAGCCCCTCAAACTATAAAAGTTTGAGGGGGATAAAAGCGGTGTGTTGAGGTGTTTATTGACCTGCATCCATTTTCAGACCGAGGACATCCCAGAAGTCAGATGGGAGGGATACGTTGTCGAGACTGACACAACCACTGAAGAGAGGGGCGACCTCGCGAACAGTGTGGCCAGCGATGCCACAGCCTACTCGCGTGACGAGAAAGCGGAGTTCTGGGTGCTGGGTGGCAAACTGGGTGAAGCGCTCTACTGCAGCCTTCATGCTCTCAAGACCTTCCATCGTGGGAATGGCGTAACTCTGTCCCTGAAGGCCTTCACCCTGACCCCAGATGGCACCGAAGTCGTGCATAGCCTTGGCTGCAGCACCACCTGCATGGAAACCACTGGCATTACTGCCGAAGACGAATATCTCGTTGGACTCAAGCGAGACAATACGGTCGGGGGTCACTCTCGGGCCATGGTATTCGCGAGCAAACTGGCGTTTGTGAGCCAGTATCTCCTCGTCAGTCAGGCCAGGCTCGGATGTGGTCATCATGTGGAGCTTATGGTAGAGTGTGTGGCGCGAGGAATGCTCATAGGCCCAACTGCTTCTTATGCCGACGATATCGTGGCTGAACTCCACATAATTATCTATCGCGAGCAGATCAGACACGCTCTTGACGTCATGGGCAGACCCCAGGTAGGAGAACGACCAGCCTTCCTCCTTGAGCTGCTCTATCAACCGACGGAGATCGGTTACACGCCACTCGCGTGAGGCATTCTCCAGACCATCGGTCAGAACGGTTACAACGACAGAGGAATCTTTGTCTCCCTTGACTTTCTCATGGAGGCGGATGAGCGACAGGCCCATCGCATCATAAAGCGGTGTGCATCCATGGGGGTGATAGTCGCTGAAGTCTTCACCTATCTCACTGATAGGACGACAGTTGATGAGGGTACGCACGTCAGCATGATCTGCGATGGTATTGAAGGATACGAGCGTCAGGAAATGCTCCTGAGTGTCTGCGAATTCATCCTGTGCGCTGCGGATGGTACCGATGGTTTCATTAATACCTGAGAGCGTGGCCTCGCGAAGACGACCCATAGAACCGCTCTCGTCAACAATAACAAGGTTGTAAATTTTATTTTTCATATCTCTATAAATTGGTTAGTGAATGTTTCTTGGTACAAAGATAGCAAAAGGGGAAAAAAATAAGCGGGATTTATATGTATGATTAGCTATGGTATGTTCACAACTTTTTTGTATCTTTGTAGCATGGAAAAGAAAATTATAATTATTCCGGACGTTCATGGACGCCGGTTTTGGAGAGATGCCATTCAATCTGATGACTATGACAAGGTAATCTTCCTGGGGGATTACCTGGATCCGTATCCAGATGAGGGAATTGGGCCTTTCACTGCCCAAGAAGGACTGGAACGTATTTTACTTTACCACGATGAACATCCTGACAAGGTGGTGTTGCTGCTGGGTAATCACGACCTGCACTATCTGAATGAACACTATCGCGACTTGAGTACGAGTTGCAGGTATAACGAGGAATATAGTGATTACTATAGCCAATTGTTTAAAGAAGGCGGCAAGTTCAAGTTGGCTCATGAGGAGATTGTAGGCAATCAGAAGTATTTGTTTACACATGCGGGGGTAAGTATGCCTTGGCTGAAGCGTAACAAAGCTGTCATTGGTAAGCCTGATGCCGAGCATCTGAACCGGCTGCTGATGACTGACGAGGGTATCGAGGCACTGGCTCAGGTGGGCATCATACGCGGAGGTATGTATCTCAATGGCAGTATGGTATGGTGTGACTGTGACGAACTGGCCTTGTCGAACCCCCTACCCGATGTTTACCAGATCGTAGGCCACACACAGCAGTTCTGCGGACTACCTTTTATCACTCCTCACTTTGCATGTCTGGACACTCGCAGCGCCTACGTCCTAGATGCTCAAGGAATCAATGTGGTGGTTCCGACTGACTGTTACAGCGAAAGCCGGTAGGAGATGACGTCGCGGGACTTGACGGTCAGTTTGCGGTCGGGCTTGTTCTTCGTGGTGGTCTTGCCCTCGGGCTTGTGGGTCCAGAGGTTATACACCTTGTAGACCTTCGTATCGAAATCGGTGCTCAGTCCGCTTACGGCCTTGTCGGTGAGATTGAAGTCCTGCCAGTTGAGTGCGAAGTCGATGTCGTGGCGGGTGGGATTCAGGATGGTGAAGGCCCAGTCGCCGCCGGCGAGGGGTTTGAACCAGAACTGCAGGCCGTCGCGGTCGCAGTAGTGGAGTCCCTGCACACAGAGGGTGTCCTGATCGATGGCAATCATCTCCTTGTTCATGATGATGTTGCGGGTGGCTTCGCTCATGGAGCGAAGGTCGTTGCCGAGGATCAGCGGACTGGCCATCATGCACCACATGGTGAAGTGGGCGCGATCCTCATTCTCGGTCATGCCGTTGCCCACCTCGAGCATGTCGGGATCGTTCCAATGGCCCTTGCCGGCATACTGGCGGAGCGAGTCGTTGAAGGCGATACACTGCATCACGCCAAACTGGGAGTAGCCTGCCTCAAAGACGCGCAGCGAGTCGAAGTTGCACCAGATGTCGGGCGTGGTGCGCCAGGAGTGGCCCACTTCGCGTGCCCACTTCCAAGGCTTGCTGTTGCCCCACTCGCACATGCTGAGGAAGATGGGGCGCCCTGCCGAGCGGAGGGCATCGCTGATCAGCTGGTAGGCGCCACGGGGATTGATGTTCGTGGTGTTACACCAGTCGTACTTCAGATAGTCGACTCCCCAGCGGGCATACTGGATGGCGTCCTGATATTCGTGGCCGAGAGAACCGGGCATGCCGCCGCAGGTGTTGGTGCCTGCATCGCTGTAGATGCCGAGCTTCAGACCCTTGGCGTGGAGATATTCTGCCACTGACCGCATGCCATTGGGGAACTTCACGGGATCGGTCTGGATAAAGCCGTTGCCGTCGCGCTGCCCGTGCCAGCAGTCGTCGATGTTGATGTAGGTGTAGCCTGCATCGCGCAGTCCGCTCTCCACCATCGCGTCGGCAATGCCCTTGACGATGTCTTCAGAGATGTTGCCCTGAAACTTGTTCCACGTACTCCACCCCATCTGCGGCGTATCAGCCAGATGTTCCCACTTCTGTGCCTTTGCGGGCATCGCCATCAGGGCCAGCATGCAGCCCACGACAGCCAAGAATCTCAATTGTCTCATCACTCCATGTTTGTTTATGTTCATGTTGCAAAGATAGGGAGAATTTTTTTAATGCCAAACTTTTCACAGAAAAATGTCATGCATTTCCTTGCGATTTTTGCGCGGGAACATTATTTTTTCGGTTATTTCTGCTTTCACGTGCACAAGAATTTGTAACTTTGCACGCGATGAACAGATTCTTTTATCATCTGGTGGTATTCCTGGTGGTGGCGATATGGGGGACAACGTTCGTGTTCACAAAGCTGCTGCTCAATGCCGGACTGACGGCAGCGCAGATCTTCGTGTTGCGGTTCGTGGTGGCTTATATCCTGCTGCTTGGCTATTCGCTGACGAGATGGAGTTTCAGATGGTTCAGCGCTTCGTGGAAGGACGAGTTGCTGATGATGGCGCTGGGCATGTATCTCTGCAACAAGCGTCAGAAAGAAGCAGGCACGGAACTTAAAGTCAATAACTCTGCAAAATCGAAACAGACGAGATGGCCTGGAAACTGAAATATCGCTGCAAGG
>Ga0247610_10001169_pt1 | contig 33338 bp, 37 predicted proteins | sample 174DNAGHGhighgp2_FD_193483 | JGI IMG/M metagenome (GOLD analysis project Ga0247610, IMG submission 193483) | Sheep rumen microbial communities from Palmerston North, Manawatu-Wanganui, New Zealand - 1742 DNA GHGhigh gp2 | ecosystem: Host-associated > Mammals > Digestive system > Stomach > Rumen...
GGCTACCGATGGCCACGTCGTACCCCTCGTCGTGACAGGCTGCGTACAGTCGTGGCAGGTCGTTGGGGTCGTGACTGAAGTCGGCATCCATCTCGAATATATACTCGTAGTCGCGCTCCAGTGCCCACTTAAATCCGGTGATATATGCGGTGCCCAGTCCCAGTTTGCCGCTACGTTCTACTATGTGCAGTCGGCTTCCAAACTCGGTAGATATCAGTCCGCGCACGATAGCGGCAGTGCCGTCGGGCGATCCGTCGTCGATTACCAGTATGTGGAAACATTTCTCGAGGGCGAATATCGCACGTATAATCTTCTCGATATTCTCCTTCTCGTTATAGGTAGGTATAATTACTATACTATCACTCTGATGCATACTTTCTATTTATAAAACGGTGCAAAGATAGTGCAAATTGAGCGAAATACCAAAGAAAAACGAGTTTTTCTTTGTATTTCCGAAATGCAGCCTATCTTAGAACGTAGTTCAAAGATAATTCAAATTGGGCGAAATACAAAATAATTTGTGATTTATTTTGTTTCCGTGCTGCTTGTCGCAGGCTTAAAGATATCAAATTTCTCATTGTATGCAGGCGACTGGATCGACAGCAGGTTCAGCACTGAGTGGAATACGTAGTGCTGCTCCAGCACTGCAGGCAGGTCGGTTCTGTACTCTCTGTAGCCCTCCGAAGTCCATACCAGGAACGGTATCTCGTACTGCTCTTTTGGTGCCAACTTCTTTGGCAGACCGTGCATAAACATCTTTCCCTCGCCCAGCGATTCGCCGTGGTCTGATATGAATATCATCGCAGTCTTCCTGTCTGTCATGCTGCGCAGGGTGCTAATCAGACCGTTCAGCAGATAGTCGGTATAGCGTATGGTGTTGTCGTAGGCATTCACCAGCATCCCCACATTCTTCTCGCCCTCCTCCACATTCTTGGCCACAGGCTTATACACCTCAAACTTCTTGGGATATTTGCTGGCATACTGCGGACCGTGACTAGTGGTGGTGTGCAGCACTATCAGCACCTTGTTTTTCGGGCTCTTCTCTATGCGCTCACGCAGCCCGGTAAACAGCAGTTCGTCGTATCTGGCATCCACATTCGGATATATCTTGGCCAGTTCTGGCTGAGTAAGGTATTCATCGATGTGTACTGGTGGCTCGCCCCAGTTGAATGTGCGCCATGCCACGTCGGCACCTGTGCGGAATGCGTAGTTGGGCAGTATCTCGTATAGGTCGCCGCTCTCTTTCGGTTCAAGTATGGCCTTGGTGCCAGCTGTGGTATAGGTGGCACACGACTGGGTTTCGAACACCTTCAGATCCTTCACCTTCGACAGCAGTGGATTGGTGTCGCGCTTGTAGCCGTATAGCTGGAAGTTGGCCTTGCGGGCCGACTCGCCGATTACCAGCACCACCACAGCCTTGTCATCGTCAGTTATCTTGCCGTCGGGCAGTTTAATCTCCTCGGCCTGCTTGTCCTGACTAATGCTGATCACACGGATAGTGTTCACAATGTACGACCATGGCTGTAGTAGCGCTCCCAGTTCGGTGTCGTGCTGACTCACAAACAGCACCTGGTTGTAGTTCATCAGTGCGAATACCAGAATCACTCCCAGCGAACTGCCACATAGCTTGCCCATCTTCTTGGCCTTGCCCATTTTTACCGGCTGTATCAAGCAGTAAATTGCAGGCAGTACACCAAACACAAACAGGAATATCCATAGCGACCAACTGAAGAAACCTGAAGCCTCCGAGTATCGGGTGTTGAACACGTTTCTTATCACGTTTTCGTCGATGATAATATTGTAGGTCAGAATGAAATATAGCGACAGGGCATTTATTATCGACAGTATTGCCAGCAGTATTCGTCCCACTATCCTCAGGCAGAACATGGTGAGATAAGTCATCATGAAGTTAGCTGCCAGCATGATGATCACCAGCGATACTACCAGCCATACCAGGCCGATTGCACTCTCGTTGCTGTTGTCGATTACGTACTGGAAGAATGGTATGTTGTATGCCACCAGTGTACCGATACTGATGATGCTCGAGAACACTATAAGCGGCATTGGTCGCTTAAGTACATTTTTTATCTTGCTAATCAATGATGTCATTTTACCAGTTTGTTTTGTAACAGAAAGAAAACCACGAATGGTGCGATAATTCCGATGATGCTGCCCACACATACGTCCGACAGGAAGTGCTGCGACAGATATATGCGCGAGTAACCGCCCAGAGCAGCCAGCGCCAGCAGTGCCAGTATCGATGTGTAGAACATCAGCCTGGATTTCTGCTCATGTTGTTTGGCATCACGTAGATATCTATATGCCAGTATTATCACGCAGCATGTGGCAAACACGAAGAACGTAGATGTGTGACCCGATGGGAACGAGTTGCTATGATGCATCCTCACACCCTCTACCAGTGGCAGAGCGATGTCGGGATAATTCTCGAACACCACGATAGGGCGGTCGGCATGAAACAAGTGCTTAAGTATCGTTACCACGATAGCAGCTGTACCCTCGCTCAGGGCGTAGTATAAGGTCATCATCTTCTTCTTGTACAGCAGTGGTATCAGCGCCAGCACATACAGTGGCCACTCTGCCAGCTGGGTGTAGTACCTGAAGAATGTGTCTTGTATGCTGGTGTGATGAGTGTTCAGCATCATGTGCAGCTCAGGCTTCGGATACTCATACAGCAGTCCGAGCACCACCATGAGCAGCACCAGATATACTACGATATACGGCGAAACCGTTTTTATAAGCGCTTGCTTGCTAATCATTTTTCTATGCTAATCTTTATTATAAGTTGTGACCGATGTTGTAAAAAACGGTGCAAAATTACATCTTTTTAGGCACGAATTACGCGAATTTCACTATTTTTTTTATTATTTCGCTTTAATTCGTGCAATTCGTGGCAAAATCTTCGTAATTTTGCGGTCGAATCACGATGAAGATAGAAGAATTAGAGAAGGTCTACGCCAAGTTGCCGCAGGTGTCGGCTTTGGCTCACGAGATAGGAAATTCCCAGGTTCGCAGGATTTTCCTTGATGGTTTGTTGGGTTCCAGCGCCCCTATGCTGTTCGGCAGTGTGGCTGCCAAGTGTTCATCACCGTTGCTTTTTATTCTGCAGGATGCCGAGGAGGCAGGCTATTTCTATCACGACCTTACCCAGTTGTTGGGTCAGCGCCGTGTGCTGTTCTTCCCCAGCAGCTATCGCCGTGCCATAAAGTACGGCCAGCTCGATCCCGCCTCGCAGATACTCCGCACCGAGGTGATGACTCAACTCTCTCAATTCTCAATTGTCAATTCTCAATTATACATCGTGACCTATCCCGAGGCACTGGCCGAGATGGTTGTGCCCAAGCAGACACTCTTCGCGCGTACATTATTAATAGAGCGCGGGCAGGAGGTGGCTGTGGCCGACATCGTGCACCAGTTGCGCGACTTGGGATTCCACGAGGTCGACTACGTCTACGAGCCCGGCCAGTTTGCTCTGCGCGGCTCCATTCTCGATGTCTATTCTTACAGTTGCGAATATCCTTATCGTGTCGATTTCTTTGGCGACGAGGTTGATTCTGTACGCACCTTCCAGGTCGAGGATCAGCTCTCGCTCGATGCCCGCGATAGGGTAGAGATAGTGCCCGAACTCGAGGCCAGCGATGCTGCTCAGGAGCCGTTCCTGTCGCTGCTGCCACCAGATACCGTGCTGGTGGCTCGCGACTATCCCTACGTTTGCGATGCCATCAATCAGGTTTATCAGGAGGGACTGCCACTGGTCACCGGACCGCAGTTCAGCACTCTTGCAGCCACATTCCGCCGCATAGAGTTCGGCCATCGTCCATCGGTGCCCGATTGCAGCGTCATCCGCTTCAACGTCACCATCCAACCTCTGTTCCACAAGAACTTCGATATGCTGTTCCAGGCGTTTGATGGTTATCTGCAGCGTGGCTATCAGCTGTATATTCTGGCCGACAGCCCCAAGCAGAACGAGCGACTCAAGGACATCTTTGCCCAGCGAGCCGAGAGCGAGGGCGAACATGCGGCCATACGCTTCACCCCAGTCGACAAGACCCTGCACGAGGGATTTATCGACGACGACCTTAAGGCCTGCTTCTTTACCGACCACCAGATATTCGACCGATTCCACAAGTACAATCTTAAGAGCGACAAGGCCCGCAGCGGCAAAATGGCGCTCACACTCAAGGAGATACAGCAGTTTGAAATAGGCGACTTTGTGGTACACGTCGACCACGGTGTGGGTAAGTTTGGCGGACTGGTACGCATGCCGCAGGGCGATGGCTATCAGGAGATGATAAAGATTACTTATCAGCACGGCGATGCCATCTACGTGAGCATCCACTCGCTCTACAAGGTGTCTAAGTACAAGTCGCAGGATGGTAGCGAGGGCCCGCGCCTGTCAACTCTGGGCACAGGCCAGTGGGAGAAACTCAAGGAGCGCACCAAGGCACACATCAAGGAGATAGCCCGCGACCTGATAAAACTCTACGCCAAGCGTCGCAAGGAGAAGGGCTTTGCCTTCAGTCACGACTCATATCTGCAGCACGAACTCGAGGCATCGTTCCTCTACGAGGACACCCCCGACCAGCTTAAGGCCACGCAGGATGTCAAGGCCGATATGGAGCGCGCCCGCCCCATGGACCGACTGGTGTGTGGCGATGTGGGATTCGGTAAGACCGAGGTGGCCGTGCGTGCCGCTTTCAAGGCCGCTGTAGATGGCAAACAGGTGGCAGTGCTTGTGCCCACCACCGTGCTGGCCTATCAGCACTTCCGCACGTTCAGCAATCGTATGAAGGATATGCCCGTGCGTGTCGACTATCTCACACGTGCACGCTCTACTAAGGATACCACCGCCATGCTAAAGGATCTGGCCGAGGGCAAGATAGATATCATCATCGGCACCCACCGACTCATCAGCAAGTCGGTCAAGTTCAAGGACCTGGGCCTGCTCATCATCGACGAGGAGCAGAAGTTTGGTGTGTCGACCAAGGAGAAACTGCGCCAGATGAAGACCTCGGTCGACACTCTCACCATGAGTGCCACGCCTATCCCCCGCACACTGCAGTTCTCGCTGGTGGGTGCGCGCGACCTGAGCGTAATCCAGACGCCGCCGCCCAACCGCTATCCCATACAGACCGAGGTGCACACTTTCTCGCCCGAGATTATTTCCGAGGCAGTAAACTTCGAGATGAGCCGCAACGGTCAGGTGTACTTTGTCAACAATCGTATTTCCGACCTGCCTCATATCGCTGAGATCATACAGAAGTACGTGCCCGATGCCCGTATAGCTATCGGCCACGGACAGATGAAACCCGAACAACTGGAAAAAATCATCCTCGACTTCTCTAACTACGACTACGACGTGCTGCTATCCACCACCATCGTTGAGAATGGTATCGACATACCCAATGCCAACACCATCATCATCAATGGCGCCCACAACTTCGGACTGAGCGACCTGCACCAGATGCGTGGTCGCGTGGGCCGTGGCAATCGCAAGGCCTTCTGCTACCTGTTGGCACCGCCACTCTCGGCACTCAATCCCGAGAGTCGCCGCCGACTTGAGGCTCTCGAGAACTTCTCCGACCTGGGTTCGGGCATCAACATCGCCATGCAGGACCTCGATATCCGTGGCGCCGGCAATCTGCTGGGCTCCGAACAGAGCGGTTTCATTGCCGACCTGGGATACGAGACATATCAGAAGATTCTTAATCAGGCCATGTCGGAACTTAAGAATGAAGATCCTGAATTCCTTGCTTCGGCAGAATCAGCCGAAAAGAAGGCTAGGAAATCTGATCAGGCTTGTGATACAAGCAATATCGCCTGGGTCGACGATTGCGCACTCGACAGCGATATCGAGATGTACTTCCCCGACCAGTATGTGCCCAGCGACTCAGAGCGCATGCTGCTCTATCGCGAGCTCGACAATCTGGCTGGCAGCACCCAACTCAAGATGCAGCTCGATGCCTACCGCAATCGCCTGATAGACCGCTTTGGTCCTATCCCCGACGTCAGCGAGGAACTCATACTGGTAGTACCCCTGCGCGTGGCCGGCAAGCAACTGGGCATCGAGAAGATTATGCTCAAGCAGCAGAAGATGTACTTCTACTTTGTGTCGCGCGATGACAGTCCTTACTTCCAGAGCGAAGCCTTCGGCCGCATACTGCAGTACGTGTCGATGTATCCCCGCCAGTGCACGTTCCGCGAGGGCAAGGGCAAGCACTCAGTGGTCATCAGCGATGTGCCTACCGTGGCCTCTGCGCTGGCCGTGTGTAGCAAGATATTATCTCTGTAGGCACTTAACGTATGTTAAAATACCCGCAAGTTTCACTATTTTTTGCTATCTTTGCGCTCAGAACTTAAAATTATAATACAATGTTAATCTATTGGTACCTGGCTGTTTTGGCCTTTATTCTAATCGTAGTGGCCGTATGTTTCTTCCTGATGCGTAGATATTACATCAGGTTGCTGCGCTACGAGATGGTGCGTGCGCGCCGTTCAGAGCACATCAAGACCGTGTTTCTGGCCAACGTCAGCCATGCACTGCGCAATCCGCTGCACTCCATCATCAACACCTGCGACGAGGCGCTCTCCATAGGTGTCGAGGATATGAAGCCCCAGCAGATTAGCGATGCCTTCACTCAGATCAACAAGGATGGCAATCAGCTCATGTACTTCATCTCGCAGCTCATCGAGTTGTCAAATATCGAGAGCAATGTGATGACCTTCACACTCATCGAGGTCAATCTGGCCGAGCTCATGCAGTCATACCGTCGCGAGGCTCAGCGCGATGCTGCCGACGGCGTGTCGGTAGTAGTGCGTAGCAGACTGTCGCCCCACTGCAAGGGCACACTCGATACCACCCTGATGTATCAGCTCATGAAGCACCTGTTGCAGGGAGCCGTGCGCCACACCACCGAGGGCACCATCACCATCAACTACGAGCACGAGCGCCAGGGGCTGCGTGTCACCGTCACCGATACCGGCACGGGCTTGTCGCCCGAGAGCCAGACCATTGCCGCCAGTGTGCTCAATGACAACGAGTCGCTCAATCTGTTCAGCCAGAGCTCTGGTCTGGGCCTCAGTATCTGCAAGGCCATTGTCGATGGTATGAGTGGCGAGATGTCGCTCGACTCCACTCCAGGCAAGGGTACCACCGTGACGATATACTTCCCATGTAAGCTGCGCGACAAGAACAAGCTTCCTTGATTGTTCTTGTCCATCCGCATAAAATCAGCAGTGGCCGCATCTTCACAGACGCAGCCACTGCAATTTCAAAAGGCTATATTAATAACGATGTTATATTTCCTAGTTACTTTGAATAACACTGCAAAGATACGACAAAAACTCAAATTGCCATCTTAGTTTTCGTGAAAAATATCGAAAAACATCGATATTGTTGATTCAAATCACGAAATCGTATACAAATCTTAGAATTTTTTAGTGATTACCATCAGAGGCTTGCATCAACTTGCAAGCCTCTGTTTCTGTTTTACGCGCCAACGCACGATGTGGCGCCCAGTGCTGTCAGTATCGCCGATGCAATCGATGCGATGAGCTGAACGATAAACTTATAACGTTTTTCTATCATATTGTGTATCAGTTACTTATACGATTTTACAAATGGAGTATTCTGTAAATTGTGGTAAATTTGTATCAAATAAAAAATCCGCATTCTTTACCAAGGAACACGGATTTTCTGATTAAAGAAACATTAACAATTAACTAATCTTTCCTGCATCAAATAGTTTCTGCACGTCTTTTTTCACAATCAGGATTTTCTTTCCTATTCTTTTAGATGGGATCGTCTTGTCATTGATTTTTTGGTAAACTGTTGATAAGCCAAGCTTATACTGTTTAGCGACTTCCCTGGGTGTGAGCATGGTTTCTTCACTCGCCTTATCCTCGCGCTCCTGATCAATCTTGGCTTGGAGCCACTTCTCCATAGTGCCATCAACTGTTTCTTTGATAATCTCTTTAAGCTGACTCAATGGTAGCACAACGAGTTCTTGCATATTTACTTTTTCCATATCTATTAATATTTAGTTGTTATTATTCACTTCTTTTAATCGTATCTAGAATAAACCTATATTCATCGTGGATTTTCAGAAAGCACCCCTTCATTTCATTCTGTTGGGCGAGCAACAAGTTTCTTTTAGTTGCATTTGGCTCATTTTCTTCAATAAGTGAAACGAGCTCCTCTAGTCGAACGATGATTTCAGAGCATCTTCGTCTTTGTGAGTCGATAATCATTAAACTTACGTCAATCCAGAGTTTATCCCCTATTTCATTCCTTTTCTTTTCAAATGCCGCCATCGTTTCATCATTTTTCAGGAATCTGTTTATTTCTTTTCCTATAACAGATGCGCATTCCAAAGATTTTTTTATAAACATTTCGTAATCCATAGATAATAGATGTTTAATCAGAAAATAGGTCGCCTTGTTTAATATAATTGCATCCGTATGCACCAACAGTCCATTGGCCGTAGAGAGGAGATGAAGGATTATGGCACTTTCCTGAATATCCGCCCGTATGTGGGAAGAAATTCCTTTCTTTAAAATCCTCGCAGTCTATACATTTTCTATATGACATTGTTTATTATTATTTTATTTAAATTGAACTTCTGCTTGCAAAATTAGGAATTAGATATACTACTAACAAGCATTGTACAGAAAAAAAGGTATAATCTGAAAAAAAAAGATTGTATTCCTCCGTTTTGTGCCAAATGGAATGATTTTTAAAATAAAGTGGAGCAAACACCACTATGCTGCTCCACCAATTGTAAACTCAATTATTATCTTAGATTATAGACTATTTCATGGGAATCTGCCATGTGTTATTTTTCAACCCGTTGACTTTGTCATCAAGTGCAGATATTTTTTGAGCGACAATCTCATTACTTCTCATAATCGCATCATTACTCATCATTATTGCAGCGGTGTGATTCTCGATATTTTTCAGGCTTACATTTGATAACGTCACCAGATTAAACATATCAGTTGTATATTTCTCTGTTATACCACGAAGCAAAGAGATATCTGCCCTAATACTATTCATGTATGATAATCCAAGCCCTGCATCTTGCTCAGTAATTCCCTTGATGGAAGAACTAGAGGAAGACTTACTGCTATTCTTTTCAGTTTCTTTAATCACACCAGAACTAACCAGGTTATCACGCAAGTTAATGAGGTCTGTCGCAAGTTGCTCGTTATAAGCTCTGATAGCACTGAGTTCCGATTCTGTAAAGTTTGAACCTCCCTCGCTTTCGTCGCTTGCTGCATCTGCAATCATCTTGTATAATGCTTTGATACGCTCCTTATACATCTCGTTTACAAGAGAATTGAGGATAGCGTTTGTGAGCATATCTTCCAGATTGTCAGCAAAATCTTGATTGGTGCTATCAAGGTCTTTAAGCAAGTCCACATAAGAGCCTTTGAAAGAATCCCATGAGTAACCCGTCAGTTTCTCATTGAGTGCACTTGTCAGCTCATCAATCTTTCCTGCATTCTCAATATATTCGTTTATCAAATCGGAAGGATTGCTTTCACCATCGGTAGAAAGAAGCTCTCTCCATGCAGCAGGTGCATAATCGCGTAGCAGCTTCATCATTTCTGGCGTTAGGCTCCATAAATCTTGTGCAGAATATACTTGTTTCTTGTAGCCATTTTGGGAAAGTACATTATTGAAGTCTTTCCAACCGCTCCAATCTCTGCCTCGTTCGTTCACGAAATAATTGAATGAACTCTTTCCGCTTAAACCAAGGAATCCATGGCCACCATTCGACCACTCGCTAGCACGATCACCAATGGCTTTTCGTTGGTTCGCCTCCCATTCCTTTTCTGCAGCAAGAGCACGCTTATACGCCTCTTCGCTCTGTGCATTTGTTTTGTCGCTGTCATTGATGGATTTAGATAGGCTTTCTATAGACTTCGCTAGCAATTCATTAGAATGAGCAAGTTCGGCAATCTCAGCCTCCATTTCATCAACATTTCCGTTACCTGCAAATAGTGTCGTGAATCCGCGCCCAAATCCTGCAATACCATCAAGAACGCCATTGATTGCTCCAAATATATCGCCACTAGCAAGACTCGTTATGGCACCATTAAAACCAGATACTCCTTGTGAGAAATCGTGGACAGCCTCTCCAAACTCAGTGTCACCAAGGCCAATATTATCTACAAAATCTGACATGGATTGTACATTCTGGTTAACAACAGACAGAATACCGGCAAAACCGCCACCACCAGATTTGATGGCACTTTCCATAATGGAATGGAGTCCGCCAAACAATCCCTGTTTTCCCTTCAACATATCGTTAAGTGTATCAAGCTTCTCTTGCGAAACGGTAATGCGTTCAAGAGATTTGCGATAATTTTCCATCGCTACGTTAAGCTTGGTCCACTCTTCGCTTCCTTCCTTGATTCCAAGAGCGTCAGCTACAGATTGTATGTCACCTCCTTTCAACTTGTCGGCATAGCTTGCAAGTTGACTCTGACTGCCAATACCTCCGATGCTATTTAGAACATCAAATACCTCTTTTTCCTTTTCTGCCTGTTTCTCCTTCTGATTGGTTATCTCCAGCTCGGTAGCCTTTACCTGATTAACCAACCTTAGACGTTCCTGTAGTGCAGGAATCAATGAAGCCCAAATATTAGTACGCTTCGATATTTCGTTTTCTGTAGCAAGAAGGCGCTCAGAAATAACTGCTGCGTTCTCAGGCGAAATCTCTCCATTTTCAAGCAGTTTTCGTAACTTGTCACGTAGCTTCTCGATGGCCTCAGTAGATGCTTTATCTAGGTTGTTGAAGATTGTTTCCCAATCAATATTCTGAGAAAGTTCCTTCATGTCAAGCTCTGCAATCAGTCGTTCTTTCTCAGCCTGCAAGGATGCTTTCTGGATAGCTTCTTGGGCCTTGGAAATCTTCATGTCATATTCGCGAGTAATTGCGACTTTCTGTGCCTGAATGCTGCCATATTTCTTGATATAGTCATAGAGGTCCTGGAACTCTTTCATCTTTATATCTCTTAGACTACGTTCATACACTTTTATAGCCTCATTCTCTTTTGCTGCTCTATTTGATATCTCAGCATCAGTATATGAATTTTCGGAAGCTGCTGTTTTATATGCTTGCGACTCATAGAAGTTTACACCCTTATTATTGATGTCTGCATCCCACAGTTTTTTGGCATTTTCAATTCGGGTCATCTTCAAATCTTCATACTCACGCTTGATAGCCTCCAACTTCTTGTCTCGATCAAACTCAATCTGTGCAAGAGACCTGCGTGTGCTTTCTTCCATTGCTCCAATCTCAGCTTCACGGGTAGAAAGGAGCATATCAACTTGTTGACGTTGGAGTGTAATAGATTGCTTCATCTGCTCGCCTGTCAACTTCTCAATGGATTCGCCAACAAGTTTTGCTTTGTTTCCTTCCTTCTCGTCTGCTTTTGCACTCTTGCTTGCATTATACGCTTCTAGTTCCTTGGTGTAGCCAAGAATCTTTTTTCTAAGCTCTTCACCTTTCTTGCCTTGCGCTTCTGCAATAGAAAGTGCATCAAGTTGTTCTTGGGCAAGCTTCTTGTCTGCCTCAATTTGGGCTTTTCCACGGATGGCTCCCTTTCTTGCACCAATGATGCCGCTAGTGTAGGTCATCAGGTTCTTAATGTCATCAGCATTAAGAGTGACATTTGCAAGGTCCTGATAGGCTTTGAGGATAACAGACTTTTTACCCTTGACTCTTTTCAGAGTGTTTTGCAAAGCCTGTAGTTGACCATCTGTCATCCCTGTGATAGTATCCTGGAATCGCTTTGTGGCATTCTGCGTCGCCTGACGTTGGGCCTGCTTTCCAAATAGCTTAGACTGTTGCTCGAAGTATTCCTGAATCTTTATTGGATCGACATTGCCAAAACGGGTTTTCCCCGTCTCTTTGAGATAGAGACTAACTGCCTCACTATACAATCTTTTGTCCTCTGGAGATGCTTCGCCGCCATTTGCTTTAGCATTACGATATCTTGAAATAGCTGAGGCATATTTACCCGAATCATCGCGACGTTTATTCAAATCGGAAACAACATTGTTGCTATCTAATATAGCAATCTCCCTCTTTAGTTGAGCAATATTCCTCAGGTGTCCTTCTTCGTCGATATACTTCTGAATAATAGATGGATAACGCTGTATTAGGAGATTCAGTGCCTCACGTCTCTTATCTGTGGCCGTTGCATCACTGCTTGCAAGAGAGATCGCATTCTCTGTCTCTTGGTTGTAATTTTTCTGTTCCTCTGCTGCCTGATTCAATGCATCGTTAAAACTTCTCTGTGCAAGCTCCGCTGAAGATGTCGTGTCTGCTGTAGCATACAGTATTCCAAGAAGAAGTCCTAATGCACTTGCAGCGGCTACATAGGGATTGTTAAGCATTGTCGCGTTAAGCAATGCCTGTGCCTTTTGGGTCGCAAGTAGTCTCAGACGTGTGAGGCCCGTTACAAAGGTATATCCCTCTTCTGCAGCAGTAGCCAATAGTACGGCTGTTCGATAGGTGCCATAAGAGATAACCATTCCCATGAGTACACGGCCAACACGTTCGTAGTTGTCTACAAGTATCTGAATGTTGTGGATTCCATCCATCAGGACCTGTTCGTTATCCTGGCCGAATTTGTTAAGTGATCGATAGGTACTATCTTTCAGTTTGTTCATCTGTCCGGCTACGGTCTGCGCAGTTTTCTCGCTCATCTTGTAGAACTTGCCACCTGCCTCAGTTGCTTCGAGGAAGGCTTGTTCAACCATCTTGGTAGAGATAGCACCACGCTGCATTTCGTCGCGCAACTCCTTCATAGTCTTACCTGTCTTCTCGGCAATGTACATCAACGGGTTGAAGCCCGCGTTGATAAACTGTAGGTTGTCCTGACCCATCAAACGACCTGCTGCGGTCATCTGAGAGAATGCGAGTGTTAGAGCCTTGAAACGCTCAGAATTTCCTATAGAAACATCTCCAAGAGCACGAATGAAACGAGGAATCTTTTGTACCTCAACGCCAAAACCAATCATTGTTTGTGTTGCTTCCATCAGGTCCTTGATTGTTAGCGGACTGATTCGGGCAAATCCTTTAAGGTCTGCGATTACCTCACCAGCCTTTTCTGTTGAACCGATGAGAGAAGTAACGGCTACTTCCATCTGTTCAAACTCACCTCTCACACGGATAATATCGCTAAGAAGTTGTCTGATGACATATATACCGCCTATAGCAGTCAAAGCCCTACGGAATGCGTCTATCTCTGGAATGGAATTACGGAAGATGTTTCCGACCTTAGCATTCTCGGTCGCCATCCTACTAAAAATCGCGTTTGCTCTAGCGGCTTGCATGTTCAAACGCTCGATCTCCCTTGTCTTTGCGGATATATCTGATAAACTCTGCTTTGATTCCATCAGTTTGATCTGGACGGGTGCCGATGCCATATATTTTGAAGTGGTTAGACCTGCAGAGTTATAACCTCCGCCATTCTTGATTTCTCTCAGGCCATCCTTGATTATCTCAATCTTTCGAATAGCATTGTCGATATCGGTAGTATCTAGCCCCAAACGCTGTGCTGCAGCACTCTGAGATACCATCTTCTTTCGCAATGCTTCCAACTTAGCCAGCTCGATCTCTGCCTTTGTGATAGATTTGGCAGAATCCTGCATCTGCTTTGCAAACCCCTTGAACGCTTTGGGGTTCTGTAGTGCCTGCAAATCTTTATTAACTGCTCGAATAATATTACCAAGGTTGTTGACAAACTCCTGAATCTTACTATTCTCGCTAATGGCCCTGCCTGTATTCTGCACAAAAGAAGCCATTGACTTACTAAGTTTGTCGATGGACTCAGCGGCCTTCTCAGATTTCTTAGAGAGTACAGATAAAGGCTTACCTGTGCCGATAGAGTCCTTCAAATCATCAACAGCCTTCTTGACATCACTGATACTCTGAGAAAGACTCTTATCGAGCGTTGCACCATTGATGGTTATCCCCTTGTCGCATATCTCGGCAAGAGTTTCTACCTCTTTCTTGATCTTGTCGAAGTCTTTGGACTTATTAATCCCGACTTGGAAGTACAATTTTTCATTTGCCATAATCTGATAAAATTAGTTTACACCGCAAAGGTAAGTAAAATTTATTTACAAAGATAGTAAAATTATGAAAAAGTGGACTTCTTGGGGTGATAATTGAGTTTCTGTTGGTGTAATAGAGTGAAATGTACTGTGCTGTGGCGGTAATTATACTTTACAGGATATAATAAAGGCGGGCCGGATAGAACCAACCCGCCACGCGTCCTACATTACTAAGCCGACAAGAGAATCTGGACGCATATTCCCGTGTCTAATATAAAAGACTATTCTTGCTCCGATAAATCATGCATAATCTTGGCATCCGATTTCTGTTGCTCATTACGAAGGGATTCTGCCATGGCTGCGTAATCCTCACTCTTAAATAACTTCTCAGCCTCATCCATCGTCAACTGCTTTAGGACCTCACGTGTCTGCAGAAGAGTGGAATTAACTTCCAAAGTTTCAGTATACGGCAAACTCTGAATGCCAACTTTCAGAAGCTCATTCAACTGAGAAGGTTCATACTGCCTGATGTAGTAGAACCAACGCCAGCGAAAACGATAAAGAAACAAAATACGAAAGAATCCGTGCAATGTTAAAACGGCTGCAATCTTACAGGATAGCTTGTTGTCATTAAGGACAACAGCAAAAGGATCGTCAGCATCATAATCCTTACGCTTGCGCAACAACTTACACACCTTGGCCAACTGAGCATTGCACAGCTTACCAATCTCATAAATCTTCTTTGTGCCAGGTATATCTACCCTTACAAAATCATTGTCAATTTCTTTTTCCATATTCTCTTGCCTTAAAATACTGCTGCAAAGTTAAATATTTTCTTTGTAACCGCAAAAGAAAAAATAAAAAAATAAAAAATTCCGAGAAGAAGTGACCAAACCGATCCGGCTATACAAACGGGGGGTCTACTCCCCTTTGAAATGCTTTATCTATAAGGATTTTGTGCAAATAGTAAAAATATTATACAGATACTAATTTAGACAAAATAAAAATAAATATTTGTCTTGTAAAAAAGTAGAGAAAAATCGTACTTTGTTATAATAATTTTGTATATTTGTAGTACATAATTTCATTTATAACATACAAATTTTTAACATTATGGTTTACAGAAATTCTAAAGAAATGGCGCAAAGAAGAAGCGCACAAAGTTGCAAACGTTTATTTAATTCTTGGTTTGCACAAAATTACGATGCACTCAAAGAAAAGTGCGTGTTTAAAAACCTTTTCGGGGAAATTGTCTTTAAATGGCATGAGGATATTTTTCACAATACATATTTGTTTATGTATGATGAAATAACAAACGAGACAAAAGAAGATTTTGAAACACTTTTCGTTTCTTATTTTCGTACATTTTGCCGACGCGCTTTGAATGCCGCAATAAAAGAAATTGTCCCCGAAGAAACATTTTGGAAATATCAACAACAAGTAATCGAAGAAGAAACAAATGAGGATTTGACAAAAGAAGAAGCAAAACACGATTTTGCAGTACAACTAATTGCAGCCGCAAAAGCTACATTTAGTCGTGATGAGTTTACGCTTTTTGAATTGCATTTTAAGAGCGGTTTTAATTTCCGTGAAATAGGCGATTTCTTTGGTTCTACTAGTACAGCCGTGCAAATACGTTATAATACACTTTGCAGCCGTTTAAACAGTCTTTATAATGTTTCATTTAGTAGCTTGTAATATATGAAGATCGCAAACAAGAAAACCGCTTTAAAGGTAGGTAGACCTTCGAAACGTACAATAACAATTAGGAGAAGCGATAAACATATTTCTTTTAGTTGTAAATGTGTAGAAGATTTGGGCCTAAAGTTAGGTGCAAAAATAGGTTTCGTTTTCTTTGATGATGATATGTTTATTATTCCGGAGTATGGTTGCGGGTTTACTTTATACGGCTACAAAAACGGCCAAAAATATACATCGCTTGTTTGTACTGCAAAAAATGTAGTTTTGGAGATTCTAGATACAATTAGAGCGGACAAAGTAGCCGTTTTTGCCGTTTCAGCAAATCACACCATTATAAACGGGGCGAAAGCATACAAAGTTATAAAAGCACCTTTGCGTGTGGATTAATTTCCATTAATGGTGCAAAACCTGGTATTTGTTAGCGGGTGCAATTGAGAAATATTGCACCCGTTTTTTCTATATACTTAATAAGCCATTTTAAGCCATTTAGAGCGGTTTTTATTTCCTTACCTTTGTAGTTGTCCAAACAATAAGCAAAAACGTCTTAACAGAACGGCAAATATTTAAATTTGGCATTTGTTGTTGTTTGGTATTATACTCGTTTTCTTTTTTGTTAGATATATACGTTATTCACTATAATGAAAACCACTATTCACAAAACACTAGAAAACACGCCTACAAATGGAGGTTTAATTAGTGAATTGTAGTAAAATGTGTCTCAAGCGATGAGGCAAACAAGCAACTTTAAAACACACTTTTATATATTTGTGACATAAAAACGATATAATTTTATTTACATAATACTTTTATATATTTATGCTTTTTTTGCTTGTTTTTTGCGGTTTCTTCTCTGTGTTTATGGGCGTTTTCGGATGCACTTTAGATATAAATCCCTGGTGTATGTTTGTATATTCCGTATGCGCCCGTCGTATAGTTCAAAAATCCATGCGCCCGTCGTATAATTAAAAAATCCTTGTGGGCGCGTCGTATAACTGAAAAAACCTCATGGACGCGCTGTATAGTTCAAAAAACGACAATATAAGCTGGTTGGTATGGTTGAGTCTTCACAAGAATGATTGCGTTTATAGCGATTCTACACAATCAGAAGCTATCAGACTATATTTTAGTATTAATCCATGACACTATGGCGTTGACGTTTAATGATTATGTGTATCGAGGAAGATTCTACTTATACCAACAATCTGCCATAGATCAATAGTTGGACGCTGTTATTTGACTCAAACGGGTTGTGTTGAAATTTTGGAAAAAAGTTAATGGAGGCTAATAAGTATGGTCGTTTTGTTGTGAGAGTAAAACGACTTGACAAATTTTGCACAATTATACATATAATGCTGCAAAATCATCGCTTTGGGAGATATTTGTTCTGATAATGCTTGCTGCAGGTGACTGTAAATATAACAGTCTGATCGATGCAGTATAAGCCAGGTGTCTTCTGTTACGGTTCGATTCTGGTGCCATATTACTTGTTTTTCCAATATTCTGACAATATTTCTCTCTTGGTTCCTCCGACGTATAGTAGTAAAATTGGTGCGGAATACACTTAAAATCGAGGTTGTTTTTGAGGGAAGTTTGATTTGTGTGAAGTCGCTTCCTTCTTCGCCAACATGTGCGCGCGCGAGAGATTATCTTTTTCTTTTATACTCTTTATGTTTTCTTATTCTTTATTTTGTGATATGATTTTTATATCCCTTTTATTTGGAGTTTTCACTAGTTTGTATATTCAGGGTGTATCAGGTTCTACATTTCTCAAAATAATCTCCATCGAGTACGAATATTCCACAAGTACGATAATTCACAAGCAGTACGATAAATATTGGAAGTACGAAAATTATGTAGAGAGTACGATAAATATTGCAGTACGATAATTATTCTTGGGAGTACGATAATATGCTATGTTGTTTGTGAGTGCGCAGTATGCTATATCTTGAGTGATAATATTTTTCTTTTAATTTTCTATTATTCTTTTTTTTATCACTTTATTTATAATCACTTTATTTATAATCATATTAATTTAGAGGTACGGATGAGGTACACATGGGGTACGTAAGGGGTACACTTGGTTTTTGATGTTCGTATAAATCAAAAAACGGCCAAATTTGCTCAAAAAAGTTATTTCTTTATTTAGAGGTACACTTGAGGTACAGATGAGGTACATTTGGGGTACACATTGTATGGAGTGTAAGAGGTACAGAAGGGGTGAGTGAATTCAAAACCTTCTCAAAAATCTCAATTCTTTATTAAGAGGTACGGATGGGGTACAGAAGAGGTACGGATGGGGTACATGTTTCTGCATTGAAAAAAATCGAGTCGTTTCCAACTCGATTTTTGTGCTTACCCAATGTAGGTTATTTCTGATTGGGTTATCTTTATTTTATCTTCAGGTATGTAGCAACTAATCACATTAATCTGATGATTGTTCTCGATTCTGAAAGTTATGGCATGATCATCAGGCCCAAATAATCCTTTTGTCACATTCATCCTTATGGCAATCCCTTTTTTGTCTGTTTGGGTATTTGTGACTTGTTTCTTTAATTTCTGTAGGACTTCTATCATTTGGTCACAAGCCATTGTGGTTACTCCTTCTAAAAGGCACTCAAATTCAATCTTTTCCATAATTTCTAATTTTATTATTGTTTATCATAAAAATCTCCTTTAAGATATTTAATTCTATCTGGGTCATTCTGCCAATCCCTATTATTCCATTCTTCTTGCTTGTATTTGTATATGGCGAATGCATGACCTTTAAAAATTCTGAACGGCTGTTTCTCGTACCATTCCTTTTTATCGTAAATTTCAATATCAGAATAACCACCTTTTACATAATCCCTAAGCAAGTTCTGCTCGCGCTCAAATTCAGCAGCCTCCTCTTCCGTGCCGAAATCAACGCCAAAGGCTCTATGTCTTTTCGGAATGCCATTTCCCCCTTTTCTATTTCTCATACTACTTCCTGTAAACTTAACGTCGGCTACCAAAGCCTTTAATCTGTCGAAGGTCCTGGTTCCGTATTTCTCTTTAATCTGTTCCAAAGTAAGATTCGATGTTATAATCAGGATGGTGTTATGCTGTTCGGCATAGTCAACGATCTCGCTGAATATGTTTCGTTTTGTGCCATAGTGATTATACTCCCCCTCAACACCAATATCGTCAAGGATGACAAAATTCCTGAGACACATTTCTTCTGTTGGCGTACGTTGTAAATCGTAGGCGTCGTAGCTGTTGACAAAATACTGGTTGTTGTTCTCGTCTTTGGTATATAATATCCTAGGAATGATATCTCTACATATCAGACTTTTACCGGTTCCCATATCTCCTCTTACCATTATTCCCTTTCCTTTATTATTTTTAAGCCAATCAACGATTTTGTCATAGCAGTCCAACCAATTCGGCTCTGTTCCTTTATTGTGACACAGCACAGTCAGGCCCTCAACTAACATTTCATACGCATAATAGATGTTGGTGTTGTTTGGAATGTAGTTTCTTTTTTCAAATTCTCTAAATAGTCCAAAATCCATAACTACTAAAATTAACGTTAAACAATAAATTATTTAATATGTGTCGAATCCAGAGGAATCTTCTTTGTCGAAAGCACCTCGATTGTCACCAAGGTTATTTTTACAAATAGAATTTCTTTGTTTACCGACATTTCTTGTATTTGCTATAATCTCGTTGTACTTTGAGGCGATCATACTTACAGAAAGATGCCCCAATATCCATGTGTCGGAGATGGAACCCAAGAAATTCTTTAGTTCTGTTACAAGTTCTTGGTCCGTACATGTCATGCCTTTTGTTTCTCTGGATTTTTTTAGCATTTTGAGAAGAGTGGTCATTGAACCACTATCTTTCGCTTGCCAACTGTACTCATTGGAACAAATGGACTTATAGAAATCCACGAATGTAGTTTTTGCCAGATTGTTTACATCCTTTGAGAACACACTTTTCCTGGCTGCAGGTTTCTTTTTTGAGTCAGATAACTGTTTCTCCAGCTCTTCAATTCTATCTCTTAGAGATTTAATCTCTTCGTCTTTCTCTGCAATTATTGCCTGATAGTCAGTAGTGTGTCCTGTTGGATTTTCTACAGATTTTGTACAGGAAGACTGCTCTTTTCCTAATTTTGCAGCGAGTTCTTCTGTGGAAAGAGTGACGGAGGCAAAGAACCCACGAGTTTCATTGTTGAAGGAGACTTTGTAATAGGCCCCAAGCAAGTCTTTTAATCTTTTGCGATCACGCTTCTTAGCATAATGTGCTATCTTTGGATGAATCTGCTCCGTCTCATTATTGAACCCACTCATTCTAGACAATAACCTTGCCATAGTTATATGTGCGAATGGTTTTGCGCCAACAATGGATTTGATGGCTAAATAAGCAAGCAGAAGGATTATTTCTTCATCAGATTTATAGTTGTTCCTGAAATCGTAGAGTTTTGTTCTCTCGATCCCGAAAGGTACTATTCCTTCATACTTTTTTAACAGCTCCTGGCCGCGTTGAATAGCATCTGACGGGATCGAATTGTCAGCTAAAATATCTGAGCATTGCGACAAAGAATAGCCTTTGCTCATGTTCATTTTTGCTACTGCAACACATATAATCTCAGAGAAGCCGATATCACGCTCTTTTGCATCAAGTAGCTTTGCAAAGAGCGGAGCTGGGGCGTTAAGATATGTTTTTTTGAAATTCATTTCAGTATAGTTTCAGAGTTGATACTTAGAACCATTTCATTAGTCGGCCTTGCGAAATTGCATTCTCTACAGCTTCCTTTGGGAGTAGACAACGCTTGTTTGGTAATTTTAGCGGGCTAAGATTAAGTCCACCTCTGATTTTGTTGTCAATACTCTGCACAGTCATTCCTGTCATTTCTGCAACCTGTTTCTTTGTGTAATACTCTACACCATTAATAATGATCGATTTGAATTCTTTTTTCATATTACTCTAATATTTTGTAAAACATGGTGCAAATATAGTGTAAAATAAAATTATTGCAAAACTTTTTACAAAATATATACAAAATATTTGAAATATTTAACAAAATACTTTACAAAATGAGACATATATATAGTGCCCCAATTAAGTATTTCTACTCATCTGGGGCACTTATATACAATGAAGTAATCACTTCCGTTTCATGTATTTTTCAAAGAAGCCTGTTAGTATTCCATTAAGAATCTTCTGTTTCTCATATCTCTTTTTCCCGTTTTCGTCAATCCTTGGTACAATCCTATGTACTCGGCATCGCTGATGAAAGGTGATGCTAGTTAACTCAGTCATTTGTAGTGCCTGCTGCAATGTCACATACTCTGTGCCATTAATTCTCATACCAAAAACCTTTGAAGCTCTTTGATGATGTTCTTTGATCAATTCTTCTGAACGCTGCATAATCTATACATTTTAAAGTTAAACATTATATATAACTACTTGCTGTCATCGTTCTTTGTAAGTAAAATATTCGTTGTAGGGTCAGATACTCGGAACCTTACCTTGAACACAGCAATCACTTCTGGATTAGCATTGTCATAGGCAAATTTTTCATTATCTACGTGAGTTGCATATACCTGCCGTCTTCCAGTCTTCGTATATTCGTCATAGATGTGAAGGGAAGGATAGCCGTTATTATTTCTTCCATAGAGGAAATCAATAAAGGCTCTAAGATCATCAGGCATAGCAGGTTCTTTACCAACATACAGGAATTTCACTTCTAAATCATAGGCCTTGAACTTCAAGCCTCCTGCAGGTATATATGTGTCCTCACCGTCTTCGTCATACCAATCCCGCTTAGCAGGTTCCTTGGTTTCAGGAAGATACTTGAAGGGAAATTCCTGACAGGCTACATGGAACGTCTCAAGTGTATCTACTATTGGGCCTCCATCGGTATTATCAGGGGACCATTGTTGAATAAGCAATCGGTAATAATGTTCCATAACAAATTATTAATTTATCTTTGGCAAAGGTAATGTAAAAAACATTTACTTGCAAGTAAAAAAGGTAAAATATATCGGTTTGCTCATTAAAACAAGAAAAAGTCCATCATATGATTGTTGTATCCAGATGGACTTTTGGGTAGAGAAGTAATCTCGATAACGTTCTGAGACCCAGAAAATAAGAACGTTTTTCAAGCTACATAACACATTCGACTCTTGTTGCAGTGGAATACCTTCGTTAAGAGTGAGAATTGAAACGAATCCTTTTTAGCTCGATGCAAAGATACATAATTTCTTGCAACTGTAATGAAAATTGTTATTTTTTTTCTTGGTCGTTAGGATATATTATTCTATATTTGCAGTCGAAACATAAGGTATTATTATTTTATAACACTGAAATTAACGTTAGTTACCCTGCACTCTGTGAAGACTGCAGGTTTTTTATAGACAGGTGATTTTAATTAATTAAAAAGTATCGGAGGCCTGTTAATCCCCCGATACTCCGTCTCTGCCTCAAGGATATTTATAAAGTGAGTGGTAAATACAATGTGAGTGGTTCCATAATAATAGTACTGTGGGGCTTCACAGATGGACTAGCCCTTACATAGTATTCTCATTAATGGATTTCTCGTCATCAATTTGATCATCCAATTCATCGGAAGCATTATAAATGTAACAGAGATCTTCATCATATTCTTCCCCTAATGTTTGCTTTAATGACTCGAACTCCTTCTTGGCTTCTTCTTCAGTAAACCAGCAATTCTCTGTCTTTGGATTTTCTATAGCTAACCCGTTCCAGATAACATAGTAGATATAGCCTTTATCTCTAAGTTCTGACAGGCTCATTTTTATAACGGGATTCAGGAACTCTTTTAGTGCCCCTTTTGCCTGAAGCAATGAAGCATCGGCTAATTCCACATTGGTTGTCAGTTCATTGTACTTTTGAATCCATTGGAAGAGCTCATTTATTGATTTGACTTTTGCTTCTGTGGCCATAGTCTCAAACCATTCCATCCATTGGTTTGGATGCATTTTCTTGAAATGACCGAGAACATCAGCAGCAGCTCGGATACTTTGCTTTTGGTTCTCAATGTCGTAGAAAACATAATTATCATTATTGTCCTTTACTACGGCATATCTATGAGGACCGCTTGTTTTGTAATAAAAATATTTTTCCATACTTTTTTGAATTAAGATGTAATTAGTCTTTTATTATTGATTATGTTGTCTGAAATAAGGCTCAGACAGCCTTATTTTGTTAAGGCACACATTCTCTGTCCAGGTGAGATCTTCCGATTGGTTACGGATGGTACAGTTCTTCGTGCCCTATAGGGTAGCGAATAGAATGTGCGCCCTCGGTGTCTTGGTCTTGTGGTCCGGAGTGGTATCCCGCATTCAATGCTATTATTCGGAACCATTAAGATCGCATAACACCATATATCGTATAAAGATTAATCTTGCTCACCATCATCAACCTGTTCCGCACATTGTACCGCATTTAGCAGGTTGTTATAACCAGATAGGCAAAGACGGATGGTATTTGCATCATTCTCGTCTATTTCAAGGTAGTCCAGAATGGAAAACGCATCGGCAATACGATATTTTGCGTTTTTAAAGTTGAACTGCTCTTTTACATTGTCAATCTCAGTGACCGCAGTCGAACTGCTTATGATATATCTTTTACTCATGTCTATTTCCTCCTACTGCTTTAAAGTGAATAATGTTATTTGTTTCTTTGTCTTTGGAAAACTCGCTATACAATCTAACTTGATTTCCAAGTAAATCGAGAGCATCAAAACACCCATCAACATCTATACTCTCCGATGAATCTCTGGCGGTTCCCATGGCGAATATTACTGCTGACATAGCTTTTGCAAGTTGGCACATCTTTCCTCCATAAGATTCTTGGTCACGCATGATTTCTATTTCTTGCGCTACATAGTCAGTAACTTCTATATTTTTCATACTTTATTCCTTTCATCTTTAAGAATGAACATACAATTATCATTTTGGAATAAGTCATAAGATAATTCTTTTATGAGTTTGTAGTACTGAGAGACACAATCCATCGAACGGATAATATCATCTGCATGGGCTGCTATATCTTCTGAATCGCGTCCATGCTGTAATAAATCGGATAGTGAAGCAAAAGTGTTGGCTATTGACTCTATAGCAAACTCTCTTTCTTCATCAGCATTGTTCAACTTGTTGATAATATCTGCGCAATGCTTCGATACTTCAATAGTCGTTTTCTCACTCATAGTCAAACACTTTTTGTGTTTCGTGTTCATTTCCATTACTACTTGTTTTACAAACACTTTTAACTCTTCGTCTGTCATAATTTTAAGTTTTTAATTGTTATATTATTGTTTTTGCATTTAATTTTAGCTTTGCCGTTCCATATATTGAACTAGAGCGCGATCTGAAAATACCAACCTTTTCCCATTCTTGGTGTGAGGTATTTCGTCCACTTTCTGATAGATGGTGCCTACAGGCATCTTCAAGAACTCTGCAGCCTCCTCGATATTCATATATTTGGGTGGAATTATAATATCTAAAAACTTTGGATTTTCAATTATCAATTCTGGAAGCCTCTTCACTATCGCTTTTGCCAGCTTGTTTATTTCGTAATCCGTCATATTATATACCTAAATTTAATTTCACACAGCATTTTAAACAAGATTATTCAAAAAAAACAGGGCCTATATTTTCTTATAATACGCGCGCGTTCTTTTTTATTAAACTTTAATAGAAGATTTGCAAACTCTGCAGCATCTTCATCGTGAATCATTATAAAATGCTTCTCGCCGCTAACCTCAAGAGTCACACATGCAATATTATCATTTGATTTGTCTTGGGTAAAAGACTCGATGCAGTTCTTTTCGTGCCTGATTTGATTTAGCGCAAACAGCACTTCGCTTGATAAAGTCATAGATTCCATATTTCTTTCGTAATGTTGTTGAACGTGATATTAATTGTTTACTGAGCGCAAATATATAAACTTTTGGGTTTACTTCCAAATAAATAATAAACTCATAGTTTGTTTTTAAGGTTGTTTAATCAAATCAAAGCAAAAATTTAGTTTTGTTTAAAAAGTAAATCTATATTTTGATTTTTCTTGGTAAAAGTTTGGAAGATTCAGAAATAATACATATATTTGCACCCGATATTATAAACTCAGAGGTTAATATGGATTTAAAGAAAAAAATTAAGAGTCTAAATATGACACAGGAAATGGTGGCTGACATAATGAAAGTCACTCCGCAAGCAGTTTCTAATTTGGTTAATAGTGATAATCCAAGCTATCAATCTTTAAAGAATCTTGCAGATGCACTTGGAATTTCTGTCAGCGAACTCGTTAGTGATGAAACAAATAAGAGTGTAGCAACTATAGTATGTCCAAAGTGCGGAGAAGAAATATTAATCGAAGCAAAAAATAAATAGGTATGAAGAAACTGATAGCAACATTATTTTTCGCGATTATTGTCGGACTGACTTCTTGCGGAAACGGAAAAACCGGTACACAGGAAGCCAACGAGGTCTTTGAACGTGAAATGCAACAGATGGAGCAGGATCAAATGACCCATGAACGCTACATTGATAGTCTTGTGAACGTTGCTTCTGGACTTGAAGGAATAACAATTAAAGCCAATAGACAACATGCTCTTGATATTCTCAAGAAGAAATATCCTTCTATGAATGATAGATGGGATGCTATTCAAACAAGTATTAACAAAATGGAAATATACTCTGAATAAGGGGAAAGAATAAGCAGTCTGAAAAGACTGTTAGGTATCTTTGTAAACCAGGATACCGAAATTTGTATGTTTGAGTCCGCTTGCCTGAGAAGGTAGGCGGCTCTTTTTTATTATCAAAATAGATGTCTTGTTTTGCCGATTTTAGAATGTTTTGTCGTGAATTTTTCTATAATTTAAGGGCTGTCTGAGAAAAATAACGGGAAAAATGGCAAATTTCCCGTTATTTGTTTGGAGTATAACAAAAAATATCTTACATTTGCAGCTGTAAAATATTTTCATAAATTAAAATAAATAATATGGAAAAAGAAAGAAAGCTGCCTGAAAGCATCACTCTCGAAGATGAGTACAATAGATATCGCTCATCATGGTTGGCTGTGATTAACAGTGCCCAGAAAGCATTTGATTCTCTCCTTGCTGATAAAGATGTCGGAGATTGTTTGCCTACATTTGAACAACTTGATTACAAATGGGTTTCGGAATTTGTGGCTGAAAAAATCGAGTTGGTAATGAAGTCGCCAACGCCTTATAACGAACGAATGAAGTCTGTTGGATTATGGCAAGATTTGGAAAGAGACGTTAAATCAAAGATTAAGAAGGTAAAGGCTGTTTACGGACTCGATCCTAAGGTTAAGGTTGATTTTAGAAACAACAAAATCACCATTACTAACATGGATGAACTTTTGTCCGAAAAAGCAAAATTCCTGGTTCCCGACTCGTACAAATTGTACTATGAGAAGATTGTGAATCTTGAAGAAGCAGTTAAGCAGCTTCACAATTATGAGAAAGAGAATGGATTACGTGTTTCTGATCTTAACTTTATTTTGCGGATGGTCAAACCCTTAGATTACATCGAATGGAGAGAAAACTGTAAAAAGGTGGAACGATTTGCATTTGTAGGTTGTCAAAAACATAAATAATTATCAATTAAAATAGATTAAAGTTATGAACGAAATTGAAATGATGCAGCGACTTGCTGCCTTAGAGTCTGAGGTTAAGACTCTGAAAAAACAGAAGTTTGAGGGAATGAAACAAGTGGCTGTTGAGGCCATTCGTCGAAAGTATCCTAACCTCAACTTAGACGATCGATACGAATTACTATTTGAATCAGCATGTCATCATGTCGAGATTAAAGAGTCAGATTCTCAGTTTGACGTAACCTCTAAAATTGAGGCGGAGCTACGTAATGTCTGCAAAAAGGCTAATATTGAAGAGCCTACTACCGGTAATGCAATTGTCGAAAGCTATCTAAAAAAAAGACAGCTAAAAGAAAACGACAATCAAACCTATGCAGAACAGGTTGCTGAGAGTTTTGCTAAGTAGTTTAATTAAAAAAATCGACTATGGCAATTGAGAAACAAAAAAAAGTTGTTAGCAAGGAAGAGGCTGAATTTCGATTTAAGGATTTATGCCTCGTTCCTTACGCCCATCTTCAAAACATTGATGACGTTACTCCACAGTGGTTAAAAAACTATGAGGATGGCGCACAACGAGAAATTGAAAACATTAATAAGTGTTTTGATTCCCGCGAGGCAAAACGATTTGAAATTCAAATAAAAGATCGTTTGGACTACGTAAAGAACCTATGTGAGACAATCTTTGCGTCACGAAACAACTGAATTTATGGGGATTGTTAGACTTACAAAAAAAGTTAGGAATGAGCCAAAACTGCAAACCTTTGCGGAATTGGCTCTTTCTCCTGGCATTGAAGTTCCTGATGATGTTTTAAGAATGAGGGCTGCAGCGAAAATGGAACCTGTAGAAGAGGCAAACAAATATGCCACTGACAATTCCCTTGAATACTCAGAATCTATAAAACGCTCAGAAGAACATGTAGAAAATCTCCTTCAAAAAAAACGTATGGACGAAGATCTTTATGAGCAATTTAAACATCTAATTCACAAGTAAAATGAAAATTAGAAGAAAGATAAAAGGAACCCCCGAGGCGGCCAGTCTTACTGTTTGCATAGAGTACAATCTTGCTGACATCAAGAATGTTCTATTTCAGATATGTCTAAGTCATACAGACGAAAATGTAGGCATTACTATTTCGGATTTAACAGACTCTGTTTTTGAGAAAGCTACAGATTCTCATATGCCACACAATTCGCGTCAATATATCGCGGAGTGGATGGTTCGTAGAGCTATTATAGAAGGCTTCGTTTTCAAAGCCAATGACTACCTTGGGAAAGTTAGTGCTAATGAAGACATCTATATTGTAGATGCAGAAAAGGTAAGGGCTAAGATGAGAGGCGTTTGTAACAAAAAAAATAAGTGATATGGTAAAGGTCAAGAAAAACTCTGAGAAGATATTTAAAAAGGGTGGAAGAGGCAAGAATGTGCGAGGAAATTATGAAATAACTCTCATCTACGTTCCTGCTGACATTAAGAGTTTTTTGAAAGACTACCTCAAAGAACTCAGAGATTATGATATTCCTAATCGTTTTACCCAGAAGGAGTTGATTGAGTTGTTTTCTAAGCGCGTATTTACTCTTGTTCCTTCTATTGAAGCAGATAGAATGGCGGAATGGGCCTTCGATATCGGACTTAAAATTGGCTATTTTACTACAAATCGGTGGGACCGCCAAAAGCCGACTATTTATTTTATCGACAAGGAAAAAGTCAATATCCAGACAGGTCCAAAGACAAAGAAAAACGTAGATAATTACGAAGAAAATGAGTGATACAGAGAAGAATCAAAAAGAGCGTTGGAGATTAGACGAATTGAGAGATGTTGTCTATGAAGCCAAAGACCCTCTGTCTTTGTCAGATGAAGTCCTGGCTGAACTATGGCGACTGGAATACAAACGTCAAAAACACATGTCTCGCGGCCAAATGGAGCGAGAGCATCGTATGCAACAATTCTCTATGGTGGTCAATATACTTAATACTATCAGTATGGATTGTAAGGATATTGCGAAAACCAAGTTGAATATCCATCGCACAAAGTGCTTGAAGCTGGCAGATGAAATAAGTAATAAATGCCAAGAATTAAGAGTAGATTTCAATACTTATCAACATGTCGCCGGGTGGTGGCGAAAAAACAAAAAAGATAGCTATGACAAAGAATGATAATATAATAAATAAGCTTGGTACCATGTCTCAAATAGGAAAAGAGACGGGGCAGTGTGTTCTTGATCTCTCTATAGAGTGTAAGAATAAGAATTTGCGGAAAAAGCTTTTGGATTTCTCCATAGAACTTAATGCAATGGCTAACAAAATCGCAATCATAAGAGAAAAGATTTTGGAAGCATCAAAAAAATGAGACCGCTAATAAACGGCCTCGGATGGTACACGACTTTCGTCCTGCCCCTAACTTCTTCTTGAAGCTGCTGCAAATATACGCAGGATATCAATACGAAACAAGAAAAGTGGTAAAATATTAATAATTTTAAATATAAATAGTATGGAACTATCACAGATAAAGACCCAAGAGGCAAAGAAACTCAAGGTTAGCGTACAGGAAATGGTAATGGCCGACCTTATTTCAATTGGCTATTCTGATGATGATGCTTATACTATAGCATATCCTGAGAATATTGTACAGAACGTACAGTTGCAGAAAGCAAATATTACAGAGATTCTAACTAAGTCCAAGTTTAAGCACCTTTGCGAGACAAGGCGCGAAAAGAATGCAAGCTATCTCTCTGTCTCTAACAATACTGATGATATCGAGCTTATCACTCCTGAGGACGTAGCAAAGGAGGTCCTGCAGGCCGCTAAGATGCAGCCGATAGGCTCCAAGGAACGTGCAGACCTGATGGCAAAGTACAACGACATCAGAAACGAGAACAAGAAGGATATCGCAGACCCTAATAACGATCCCGTGCAGTTCTTCTTCCCTATCGCCTGTGAGAAATGCCCGCTACTGCAGACATATAACGAATTTATCGCACAGAAGAATGAGGGCAAGCCAAAAGGTAAGTGGATTGTTGAAGTAAGACCTGATGAGATGCAACTAATTATGGAAATAGCCCATCAAGACATACAACAGATGCGAAATAAAAAAATTATTGTTCCCTAAGTTTTCCATTTTGATTTGATTTAAGTTGGGCGAGTGTTTTTCTTAAAGAAGAGGACACTCGCTTTATTAATTAATTTCTCGAAAATGATTACTACATAGCCCTGATTCTTTAGAATAACAGTCCCACACATTGTTATAAACCTGATCTAACAGCTAGGCGAGCAGGGGATATAGTCCGATACCTGACTGTTTGGCTTTTTTTTATTTGTCAATATATAGATAATGCGGGCGGAAAGGTAATAATTGGAATTGAAAAAGCGATGAAACTATATACCTACTATTTTAATAAGTAATTTCGCTTGGTTAGTTTTGCACTTTTCTAATACAAGTTGTATGTAATGGAACAATAAATACAAATTTTAGCAACCTTACAGGAATAATTCGTTAATAATACTTAGAAAAAAATAAATTATCTCTGTTGGAATAGTGTCATCTAAGATATATTTATATATTTGCACAAACTTTAATTCTTTTGATCATGAGAAAATATTTATTTCTATTATTTATGTTTGTGGCATTGGAAGTTAATGCACAGAGCAAATGTACAAATGATAGTACAATAGTCCAGTACTGCCTTGTTATGTACAATGCACGTGATAATGCCATTTTACTTGATATGCACACCGATCAGAAATACTTTGTGGTTGGTGAGGGTGACACTCCTATTGTATTTAAGTCTTCAATCTCACTTTTAAATTATTTTGCAGAAAGAGGTTGGGAATATGTTGAAGGATTCTCTGATAGGAAAATGACTGGTACCATGCCTTGCTTTCTTATCAAGAAAAAGGGAAACAGAAACACAAAATGGTTGGATGATATATCCTTGCAAAAATTGTAATCTAAAAATGGTTCTTCTTTACTTATTTGAATCACCTTTTGATTGTCTTTGCTTGAAACATTAAACATTGTGATAATGAAAAAGATTTTATTTCTGTTATTTGTGTCAGTCTGCTTTTTAGCTAGTAGTTGCTCGAAGGATGATGATAATAGCAATCCGAGTTATTCTATTGTCGGTGTATGGCAGAAAACACCTGATGCATGGATTTATGAATTTAAAACCGACAAGACATGGTATTACTACGGATATATCGGATACTATGAGAAAAACGATCCGTCACAGAGCGGCAACTACACGTTCGACGGAAAGGATTTGGTCCTGGACGGAGGTTTCAAGGAAGAGGTTACTTTTTCAGAGAACGGAAAAGAACTCTATTGGAAAGGGAATTATTACAAGAAAATAAAGTAGGAGAAATTAATCTCCTACTTTATTTTTTTACGCCATCAGTAATCTCCATGTATTGTTGATGAGACCAGAGAACAACGAAAAGAAACTATTAATATTGTACTTGTTTTATTTTGCCATTCGGATTATCTTGGCACCATCCTTATGCTGGTTCTTTAGCTTGGTTAGCTTATCATAGATGCTTGTAGACTGCTCCGACACAGTAGTCTTGATGTAGTGATCAAGAATCTCGTCTGTTCTATGACCTGATACAGAACGGAGTTCCCTTGTGTTGAAAAGGCCTGTCTTGTAAAGGTTGGTTATTCCTGAGCGTCGCGCTGTGTGGGTACCAATAAGAGAGAACTTGGGCTTTAAGATATTGCCTTTTCCGTCTTTCTGCCATACATAATCGCCATGAATATTTGTCATATTGATAGCTTTAGAAGAGAATGCAACCCTTTCTGCATCAGATAAACCTGAACCGCTATCTTTCTTTTTTGCAAGTGCTTGATAAACTTCTTCCGATCTTATATCACTTTTTGTCAACTTAGTTAAAAACAACTCGTTCAGTGAAGGGACGGAATCTGCAAGCTTTCTCATAACGACCCTTATGTTTCGTGCAGCCGTTTCCATAGGGATGATTGGGAACTTATAATTATATTTCTCGCATACGGACCAAATTCTATCGTCTACAATAGGTATCTCCACATACGCTTTTGTTTTCTGCTGAGTAAGTGCAATGACAGGAACACCGTCCGTATTTTTAATAAAGTTCGACTTTGTTAGTCTGCTATAGTCTCCCCATCGCTGACATGTCATGCATCCAATGAAGAAGATATCACGTACTTTTTCTTCTATACCGGTCAAATCCATGTCATACATCGCGTCAATTTCGGCCTCTGTTAAATATACGGCTGCTTTCACATCTGATTTCAGAATTTGCTTACGTTTCCATGCTGACAACGAGAATGCATTATTATTCTTTCCGTATTCAGATGCAAGCGAGCACAGTTTGCGCATCTTACCACTAAGATCGTTGGTATAGTGAATAAGGAATCCCTGGCTATTGATATACTTATTAAATCTGTCAACAAAGAATTTGTCTATATCTTCAAATGTGCAGTGCTCGTCACAAATCTCGAACAGTATGCCCTTAAACGCTTTCCATGAATTAACACTTTTCTTTGCATATACATTTCCACTTCCATAGGTTATAAGCCCGCTTTCTATACCATTAATAAAATAATCATAGAAGGCCCTGATATGGTTGAGGTTGTCAACCTCTGCTTCCTTCTCTTGTTCATATACCTTCCGGCCTACAATTGAGTCGATAGCTCTTTGATACTTATCCTTGTCTTTTTCTCCATTTGCTATAAGAGTGTTAACGCAGGCTACAACATCATCCATCAGGTGAGCAACCTTGCTACCTGCAGTCTCTGCAAACGAGACATTCCCTTTATTGTCTTCTATTCTCTCTTCAATGGTATAGTCTCGCCATTTTGATGGGCTTTGGATGGCCTCATCCCATTTTCTAATGTCAACACTAATGCCTGTCCAGATTGTCATGCTGACCCCTTTACGCGAGAAGCGATAATAAAGGATTCCATGTGTCTTTTTACCCGTCGCACGAAGAAAAAATCCATTCATGCTCGTTGATTTCTTTTTCTTTGCCATAACTTATTAAATTAAAGTTTTTGCAAAGGTACAGAAATTGTAGTAAATATGTAGCAAAATTCTAAAAATATTATAGAAAAATAACAATGTAAAGAAAAAGGAAGTCGCTGTTTTACAGTAATTTAGACAATTTTCTTTCTATTATGTTGTAAATATTATTCTTATGCATTTATCTGAACGATGAATTTAATGGTCTCTTTCTTACTCATAATGTTTAATGTTTAATGATTAATACTGTTTCCTCCCTTTTGTCATCTCGAGCGTAGTCGAGAGATCTCTCCATGCGCTACGCTTAGTCGAGATGACAGTGGGGCGTTAGGAGAGGGGTGGGGCTTGCGCCCCAGCCCCTGTGGTTTAATCGTAGGTTACGTCGTCATCATCGCCGCCACCGCCGCCGGTGTTACCGCTTCCGCTGGTGTTGCCACCTTGGTTGCCTCCCTGATTCTGACTGCCGCCTCCCTGATTCTGACTGCCGCCATTGCTGGGCTGGTCGTTGTCCTCGATGGTGCCTGGGTCGGTCGAGGTAACACGCTTCACCTCCTGACCGTTGCGGTCGTAGCAGGTAATCTGGATGGCGGTGCTTGCCAGCTCGTCCTTCAGATCTACCGCTGGGGTGAAGATGATGCGACGACTTGTTACCAGTCCGGCCTTAACCTCGTCTACCTTGGCTACACTCTTGGCGCGGATGCCGAATCGCATGGTGCCCAGACCGGGCAGCGCAACCGAGTGACCCTCAGTGGCCCACGCCTTGATCACCTCGCCGGCAGCATCCCAGCATGCCTGCATAATACCCTTGCTAACTCCGCTGCGCAGCGCAGCCTCCTTAATCACCTTGTCCTGCGAGAGTGATGTGTACAACTCGGGCATCATGATGTAGCGATAAGTGCCCTCATACTTGCCGATCTTCTGCAGCTTTTCCTGTGCTTTAACTTTCAGT